>Ga0302319_10000943_pt1 | contig 65452 bp, 55 predicted proteins | sample Bog_T0_2_FD_203319 | JGI IMG/M metagenome (GOLD analysis project Ga0302319, IMG submission 203319) | Peat permafrost microbial communities from Stordalen Mire near Abisko, Sweden - Bog_T0_2 | ecosystem: Environmental > Terrestrial > Soil > Wetlands > Peat | place: Sweden: Abisko, Stordalen Mire...
TTAACACGCTTCAGTAAAGCCTATACCCAAAGGAACAATTCATGTCCACGAACCTCACAAAACGCGAGATCGTGTTGGAGATCTACCGCAAGGCTGGATTCCCGCAGAAACAGATAGTCGACACGGTTCAACAGACCCTCGACATCGTACAGAAAGCATTGTCAGAGGGACGCAACGTCGAGTTGCGTAACTTTGGCGTTCTTGAAGTGCAGGTGCGGAAACAGCGTGTCGGTCGGAACCCCAACAAGCCAGAAGCGGAAGTCATTATACCACAGCGGGCCGTCGTTAAGTTCAAGGCTGGCAAGATCCTCAAACAGCAGCTCAAGAAGCTCGACCTGACGACGCTCACCTAAGGGTGCGGGTTGCCGGGCCACTTTTGGTTCGCCCTAGGGCGGGCGGGTAACAGCCTGTCCGTCACTGATGGCCATGTTCCAGACGCTGCCTGGGTTTCGCGACTTTTACCCTGAAGATCTTGCGAAACGAAACCACATCTTTCGCATCTGGCGGCAGACCGCCGCCGCGTATGGATTCGTGGAGTACGACACTCCCGTTTTGGAGCCCCTGGACCTCTATAAGGCAAAGTCCGGGGCCGAGATAGATGCGCAGCTGTTCAGCTTCACCGACAAGGGGAAGCGCGAGGTGGCGCTCCGGCCGGAGATGACACCCAGTGTCTGCAGGCTTGTCGGCGAGAGGGCCGGGTCGCTCAAGCGCCCCATCAAGTGGTTCAGCATCGCGGAATTCTACCGCTACGAGCGGATGCAGAAGGGCAGGGGCCGGTGCTTTTACCAGTTTAACGCCGACATCTTCGGGGAGGCGGGCCCCGAGGCCGAGATCGAGCTTATTGCGCTCCAGGTCCAGTGCATGCGGGCCTTCGGGCTCACCCGGGACGATTTCTGCATAAGGCTGAGCGACCGGAACCTCTGGTTTCATTTTCTGGGATCGCTGGGCCTGGACGAGGCCCGCATCGGGGCGGTCTTGGGCGCGGTCGACAAGTTTGAGCGAAACGGCGACGAGGCCTTCAAGGGCTACGAGGAGGCTTTCGGCCAGATCGATCCGGAGGTGAAGCGGAAGGTCCTCTCCTTTCTGGCGATCCGCTCCTTTGGCGAGGTCGAGTCCGCGCTCGGCGCCTCCGGCGACGCCGCGATCGCGGCGAGGCTCGGGGACTGGAGGAAGCTCCTGGGCGGGCTCTCGGCGATGGGCCTCGCGGAATTCATCCAGGTGAACCTGGGCGTCGTCCGCGGCCTTGCCTACTACACGGGCTTCGTGTTCGAGGCCTTTGACAGGAAGGGCGAACTGCGGGCGCTCGCGGGGGGCGGGCGCTACGACGACCTGGTGGGAAAGCTCGGCGGCTCGGAGCTTCCGGCCGTGGGATTTGCGATTGGCGACATGACCTTTGCGCTCCTCCTGGACGAGCGGGGGCTCGCGCCCAAGATCGCGCACGCCCCGGACATCTTCTGCGTGATCGGGGGCGAGGCCGAGCGGAAGGCGGCGTTCGCCGACATCAATGTCCTGCGCTCGCACGGCTTCGGCGTCGAATACTCGATGAGGGATCTTGCCTTCGGCAAGCAGTTCAAGGCCGCGGCGGAGTCCGGGGCGAAGATCGCGCTCATCTACGGGAGCGACGAGCTTGCCCGCGGTGTTGTGAAGCTGCGCGACCTGGGCGACCGGACGGAGCGGGAGTTCCCGGCCGCGGAGGTCAGCACTACGGTGCGCGACTTCTTCGCGGGGGACTAGGCCAGGTCGCCGGGACCAAAGGCCGCGGGAAGGAGCGCCGCCAGGCGGGTCTCGATCCGGTTCTTCGAGTCGCAGACGCTGATCACGATCGCGTCCGGCCCAAACTCGTTGATCACCTGCCGGCAGGCGCCGCAGGGCGCCGTGGGGAGCGCCGTCGGGGTGTAGATCGCCACCGCTGAGACCGATTTCTCACCCGCCGCTACGGCCGAGAAGACGGCCGTCCGCTCGGCGCAGTTGCACAGGCCATAGGAGGCGTTCTCGACATTGCAGCCGGAGAAGATCTTCCCGGAGCCGCCGAGGACGGCCGCTCCCACGGGAAACTTGGAGTAGGGGGAATAGGTGCGCCCGGCGGCCGCTCGCGCGGATTTTTCCAACCTCCGGAGGGCTCCCTCGGTGATCTTTGGCATCGGCAAATGTGATGGCGCAAAAGCGGGCTACGGGGCGAGCTCTTTCCGGGTCTCCGCAAAGGCCCGGATCGCGGTCCTTAAGTTCTCCTCGGAGTGCGCCGCGCTCACCTGGGTCCGTATCCGTGCGGCGCCCTGCGCCACCACGGGGAAGAAAAACCCCACCACGTAGACGCCCTTCTCGAGCATGCGGGCGGCAAAGCGCTGCGCGAGCGTGGCGTCCCCGAGCATGACCGGCACGATGGGATGGGAGCCGGGCTTTATCGAGAGGCCGGCCTCGGCCAGGCCTTCCCTAAAGAAACGGGTGTTCGCATGGAGCTTCTCGCGGAGCGCGGGGGAGCGGCTTATCAGGTCCAGGCACGCGATCGAGGCCGCAGCAATCGCCGGGGGCAGCGTGTTTGAGAAGAGGTAGGGCCGCGAGCGCTGGCGCAGGAGGTCGATGATCTCCTTCCTTCCGCTCACGTAGCCCCCGGAGGCGCCCCCGAGGGCTTTCCCCAAGGTGCCCGTGAGGATGTCCACCCTGCCGACGACATTGTGATGCTCGTGCGTGCCCCGGCCGTTGGCCCCCATGAAGCCCACCCCGTGGCTGTCGTCCACCATGACGATCGCCCCGTGGCGGTCGGCCAGGTCGCAGATCTCGCCCAAGGGGGCGATGAACCCGTCCATCGAGAACACGCCGTCCGTCACGATCAGCTTGAAGCGGGCGCCCGAGGCCTCGGTTAGCCTCGCCTCCAAGTCCGCCATGTCGCGGTTCCTGTAGCGGTAGCGTTTCGCCTTGGAGAGCCGGATTCCGTCGATGATGGAGGCGTGGTTGAGCTCGTCGCTGATTACGGCGTCCTCCTCCCCGAGGACGGTCTCGAAGACGCCGCCGTTCGCGTCAAAGCACGAGGAGTAGAGGATCGTCTCCTCGGTGCCGAGGAAGGAGGAGAGGCGGGCCTCGAGCTCCTTGTGGATCTCCTGCGTCCCGCAGATGAAGCGGACCGACGCCAGGCCGTAGCCCCAGCGGTCGAGCGCCGCGTGCGCGGCCTCGACGACCTCGGGGTGGTCGGCGAGCCCCAGGTAGTTGTTGGCGCAGAAATTGAGCACGCGGGCGCCGCCGGAGACCCGGATGTCGGCCCCCTGCGGGGTCGCGATCACGCGCTCCGTCTTGGAAAGCCCCGCTGCGGAGATCTCAGCCAGGAGGCGCGCGAGGTGGTCCCTGTAGCTCGGAGGCATCGGCGCCTATTCCCAGTTGAGGACGATCTTGCCGCTTTTTCCGGAGCGCATCAGGTCGAAGCCGCGCTGGAAGTCGGTGAAGGGCATCCGGTGGGTGATGACCGGGGAGATGTCGAGGCCGCTCTGGATCATGGCGGTCATCTTGTACCAGGTGTCATACATCTCGCGGCCGTAGATGCCGCGGATCGTGAGCATGTTGAAGACGACCTTGTTCCAGTCGACGGCGGCCTTTGCGGGCATGATGCCGAGGAGCGCGATCCGGCCGCCGTGAGCCATGTTGTCGATCATGTCGTTCAGGGCCTTGGGATTGCCGGACATCTCGAGCCCCACGTCAAAGCCCTCCTTCATCCCGAGCTCGGCCTGGACCTGCGGGAGGCTCTCGCGCGAGACGTCGACCACGCGGGTGGCGCCCATCTTTTCGGCAAGCGCCAGTCGGTCGGGGTTCACGTCGGTGACGACGACCTTGCGCGCGCCGCAGTGCTTGGCGATCGCTGCCGCCATGCAGCCGATCGGGCCCGCGCCGGTGATGATCACGTCCTCGCCGATCAGTTCAAACTGGAGCGCCGTGTGGGTTGCGTTGCCGAGCGGATCAAAGCACGAGAGGACGTCCAGCGGTATCGCGGGGTCGACCGGCACGGCGTTTGTGGCCGGAATGCACAAGTACTCGGCAAACGCGCCGTTGCGGTTCACTCCAACGCCCTTCGTGTCCTTGCACAGGTGCCTGCGGCCCGCCAGGCAGTTGCGGCACACCCCGCAGACGATGTGCCCCTCGCCGTCCACCAGGTCGCCCTTCTGGAAGCGCTGCACGAGGCTTCCCACCTCCTCGATCACGCCCACGAACTCGTGGCCGATGATCATCGGGGGCTTGATCGTGCGCTCGGCCCAGTCGTCCCAGTTGTAGATGTGGACGTCCGTGCCGCAGATCGAGGTCTTCTTGACCCGGATAAGGACGTCGCCCGGGCCCGGCACCGGCACGGGTTCCTCCGTGAGCTCGAGGCCCGGTCCCGGCCTTGTCTTGGAGATCGCTCGCATCGTCTTGGCTCGCATGGGGGTGTTTGCGAACCCTACTCCGAAACGGCGCCGAAACAATCCCGAACCGGGTCATAGCTCGGAGATTGCAACCTGCCCGGCTCCCGCTTGCTCTTGTTGCCCCCCTGGAGGCCATGACAAACAAATTCTACGGAACCTTTGACAGCGAGACGCTCGGCGGGTCGCGGAAGACGGATTACCGGAACGCCTTCCAGATCGACCGCGACCGGATCATCCACGCCCACGCCTTCCGCAAGCTCCAGTCTAAGACCCAGGTGTTCCTCTCGGGCGAGTACGATTTCTACAGGACGCGGCTCACGCACTCGATGGAGGTGGCGCAGATCGGCAGGTCGATCTGCCAGTTCCTGCGTACCCAGAATGGCCTCCTAAAGGAGGACTTCTACATTGACGGGGACCTGGTCGAGGCCGTGTGCCTGGCCCACGACCTGGGGCATCCCCCCTTCGGGCACTCGGGGGAGCGCACCCTCCAGGAGCTCATGGTGCGCTGGGGCGGCTTTGAGGGCAACGCGCAGACGCTCCACCTGCTGATCGGCACCATGTACCAGGACCGCTCAGGGGTGCGCGGAATGCAGCCGACCCGGGCGCTCCTGGACGGGGTCCTCAAATACAAGACCCTCTTTGGCCAGTTCAAGGAGACCCCGAAGAACCACTTCCTCTACGACTCCCAGCGCGAGGTCCTCTCCTTCGTGTTCGGGGGCGCCCGGATACCGAAGGCCCTAAGGCCCGGCGAACCCCTGAACGCCTTCAAGAGCGTCGAGTGCCAGATCATGGACTGGGCCGATGACGCCGCCTACTCGCTCAACGACATCGTGGACGGCGTGAAGACGGGCTTCCTGACGATAGACCGGATCGAGGCCTGGGCGCAGGCGAACGTGGGCGACGCCGCGGGGCTGCGCCTCCTGGACGAGCTCCTGGACGCGATCCGGAGCGATCGGCTCGAGTCGATATTCTCCGCCAGGATCGGCTCCTTCATCACGGCCTGCCGGCTCCGGGAGCGGGACAACTTCATGGCGAAGCGGACGAACCGCTACCGCTTCGAGCTCGTGGTGGCGCCCGAGGCCGAGCGGCAGGCGCACTTCTACAAGAAACTCGCCAACGACGTGATCTTTGAGAGCGCCCAGCTCCAGCAGATGGAGCACAAGGCGAGGAAGGTGCTCTTTGATCTCTGGGACTCGTGCTGGAGCAACTACGTGGAGCCGGGCTCCCGCGTCGTCCGGATCCTTCCTCCCGCGGTCGGAAAGCTCCTCGATGATGCCAAGGGCAAGCGGGCGAAGGCGCGCGAGATCTGCGACTTCCTCGCCGGGCTCACGGACGGGATGATCGTCCGCACCTACCGGCGCCTCTTCGACCCCGAGTTCGTCTCGTTCAGGGACCTGGGGTAGCGTTGCCCGCTGGGGGCGCCGGGTCCAGGTGATGCTCGGCCACGGATTTTGCAATCCTGCGCCTGGCCTCCTCCCAGATCGCCGAGGACCCGGCCGCGATTGCGCAGTTGCGCGCCAGGACGCGGTCCGCGGTCACCTTGTGGCGGCGCCAGGCGGACCCCTCGGTGCTCGTGTTCAGGAGCACGGGCTGGAACCGGTCTATGGCGTTCGCAAAGCGCGACGCGGGCGTCGCCTTTTCCTCAAACTCGTCCCAGAGCGCGCGGAACTCCCGCGTCTGGTCCGGGGGCAGGAGCCCGAAGACCCGGTCCGCGGCGACCGACTCGCGCGCGTGCTGGTCGGCCATCGCGGCTGTGTCGTAGGCAAAGGTGTCCCCGGCGTCGATCTCGACCAGGTCGTGGACGAGGAGCATCTTCAGGACCCGCAGGACGTCCAGGCCCGGCTCGTTCGCGTGCTCGGAGAGGACAATGACCGCCAGGCAGATGTGCCAGGAGTGCTCGGCGTCGTTCTCCGCGCGCCGGCTCTGCGTGCAGACCGTCTGGCGGAAAACCTCCTTTAGCTTGTCGACCTCGAGGATGAACCTGACCTGTTGCTCAAGCCGCGCGTGCTCCATCCGATCCGACTAGACCGCGGCCGGCGGCGTGGCGAGTTCCGATTGGCCCCTGGGGACCGGCTTCCCAAAGAAGCTCTCGTTGAACGCGGCCACGGCAAAGAGGAGCCCGACCACGCAAGCCGCGGTGAGCGTCCTTGAAACGGCCGTTTCAAAGGGCATTGAGAACTGCAGGAGCACCATGATCGCGGCACTCTGGACGGCCACGACGGCCAGCGAATGGCGCCCCAGGAGGGCGAGCGCCCTGGACGTGAGGGCCGCGGGGAACCTCTCCCCGAGCACGCCGACCAGGTAGGCCACCGACCCAAAGTCGGCCAGGCGCAGGAGGCCCAGGGCCGGCTTGTTCACGAGGATGCCAAACGTGTGGTCGGGCCAAAGGTAGGGCCAGTGCAGGTGGCGCACGCCGAGGCTGTAGACCGCGACTGCCGAGACCAAGGCGAGCACCCAGCGGCTCGGGCGAGCGACCTGGGGAAAACCGCTCACCCGGGCGTGGCCCACGACGACACCCGCCACGAAGAGGAACTGCCAGGCGAGGAGGTTGAAGCTTCCGGTGTTGATCGGGTAGAGCGGCGCACCGTCAACCGGGGGGGCCCACTGCATGGAGAGCCACACCGCGGCGCTTGCCGCCAGGACGATGAGGCGGCGCCCGTTCTCCAGGTTGCGGATTACAATCGGCAGAAGGAGGACAAAGCCGCAGTACATCGGCAGAAGGTCGAGAAGCCCCGGCTGGTAAAGGAGCGAGAGCCCGAGTCCCAGGGCTTCCAGCGGATGCTCGAAGAAGAGCTTCGGGACATTGGGCGAGCAATAGCCGAGCGCGCGCTCCGTGAGCTGAACGAGGATAAACGAGCCGAGAAGGGCCGCCACCTGCCAGCGGTAGATGCTTTTTGCCCGGTCGGTGGCCGCCTGCCAGAGGCCCTCGGCACCCAGGGAGCGGTACCTGCGGGTGTAAACCCATCCCGCGAGGAGTCCCGAGAGGAAGACGAAACCCTCGGCCGCCGTGAAAAGCCCCAGGGGCTGGTCGGTCACCGCCCGGATTTCGGTCGGCAGGTGGTTCACCGTCATGAGGATCAGGAAGAGCCCCCGCAGCGTATCGAACCGCAGGTCCCGGCTTCCCGTCCTTACTTCAATGTTGGACTTCAATGTGATTGCCGACAGTCATGTACCATGAATCGTTCCACATTTGCGGTTATTTTATCCCCGATGATACTTTCGATGCCGATTGTCGCAACCCACACCCTGGCAATGGATTACCCTGAAGCTCGGCGCGGCGACCAGGTGGACGATTATTTCGGGGAAAAGGTGGCCGATCCGTACCGGTGGATGGAGGCGATCGACTCCCCTGAGACCCAGGCATGGATCAAGGCGGAGCGCGCCACGACGGACGCAGCCCTGCAGAAAATTCCCGAGCGGGACGCGCTGCGTCGCCGTCTGCAGACGCTCTGGAATTTTCCCAAGTACGGCATTCCCGAGAAGGGCGGGGGGCGCCTCTTTTATCGAAAGAACGAGGGGCTCCAGAACCAGGCCGTGCTTTATGTGGTCGATTCCTCGGGATCGGAGCCGAGGGTGCTGATTGACCCGAACACGCTCTCGGGCGAAGGCACCGTCGCGGTGACGCAGGTGTCGCCGTCCGATGACGGGAGGCTCCTGGGATACGGCATCGCCGTCGCGGGCTCCGACTGGAACGAGTTCCACGTGCGCGACGTGGACACCGGAAAGGATCTTCCCGACGTGGTCCGCTGGATCAAATTCTCGGGCCTGTCGTGGACCCACGACGGGAAAGGCTTCTTCTATAGCAGGTATCCCGACCTTCCCAAGGGCGACACCCTCTTCGGAAAGCTTTCGGGCAGGCAGCTTCTCTACCACCGTCTGGGGACGGAGCAGTCCGCGGATCAGTTGGTATTTGAATTGAAGGACCATCCGGACTGGTTCTTTGGCGCCGAGACGACGGACGATGGGCGCTACCTGGTGATCGTCGCCCGGCCCAACGGAGTTAATCACAACGCGCTTTACTATGTGGACCTGGTGGATCCCATGTCCCCGCGGTTGGCTGGTCCCATCGTCAGGCTCCTGGACAAATTTGATGCCACGTACGACCTGGCGGGAAACATGGGCGGGGTGTTCTACTGCCGGACGACCCTCGGATCCCCCAAGGGGAGCGTCGTCGCAATCGACCTCGCCTCGCCGGCGCCTAAGGACTGGAAGGTCGCGGTGCCCGAGGGCCCGGACAGCATCGAGTCGGCGGCGCTCATCGGTGGGAAGCTTGTCGTCCTCGCCCAGCATGACGTGCAGAGCCACCTCTACGTTTATCCGACGGACGGTGGCTCCCGCCGCGAGATCGCCCTTCCCGGGATAGGCTCCGTGCACGGCCTGGGCGGCAGGGCCGACGATCCGGAGCTCTACTATCAATTCTCCTCCTACCTTACGCCTCCCTCCATCCTCAGGGAGAACCTCGACACGAAGGTATCGGCGGTCTTCCAGAGCCCGGCAACCCCCTTCGACGGTTCAAGGTACGAGACCCGCGAAATCTTCTACCCGTCGCGCGACGGGACGCGGATACCGATGTTCATCACGGCAAAGAGGGGCCTGAAGCTCGACGGAGCGACGCCTGCGTGGCTCTACGGCTACGGAGGGTTCAACGTATCGATCCCGCCGGAGTACATGGTCCCTCCGGTGGTCTGGGTCGAGATGGGCGGCATCTACGCCGTGGCGAACATCCGCGGGGGCGGGGAGTACGGCGAGGACTGGCACCTCTCGGGGACCAAGGAGCGCAAGCAGAACGTATTCGACGACTTCATCGCAGCCGCGGATTTCCTTGTGGCCAAGGGCTACACGCAGCGCGACCGGCTCCTTATCGAGGGCCGCTCCAACGGCGGCCTCCTGGTCGGGGCGGTATTAAACCAGCGCCCGGACCTGTGCGCGGTCGCGCTCCCCGGGGTCGGAGTGATGGACATGCTCCGCTACCACACGTTCACGGTGGGGGCCGCCTGGGCATCGGATTACGGGACAAGCGGCACCCCAGAGGGGTTCAAGTACCTGAGGGCCTACTCCCCGGTGCATACGGTGAAGGCGGGTGTCCGGTACCCCGCGGTGTTCATCACGACCGGCGACCATGACGACCGCGTCTTCCCGGCCCATTCCTTCAAGTACGCGGCCACGCTCCAGTACGAGGCATCCCGGGTCCCGGGATCGGGCCCCGTCCTTATCCGGATCGAGCCGAATGCCGGCCACGGCGGCTCCTCGGGCACCTCGCCCGTGTCAAAGGTGATCGCGGAGTGGGCGGACAAGCTGGCCTTCGCCTTGCATTTCATGCCGCCGGGAACACTCGTGCTTCCCCAGTAGGGATCCCTACGGCTCGATCGCAGCCTTGGGCAGGTCCGGAAGCGACGCCTGGCGACGCATATCGACGATCAGCGCGAAGTACTTCTCGGGATGCGCATAGCTCGTGCGGATCTCGGCAAAGCTCGTGTGCCAGAACTCCGGCCACGTGGCGATTCCCCCGGTAGGCGCAAGGCCGCTCGCCTCGCATTTGACCTCGTCCGCGAAGAGGACGGAAAGGCGGCGCAAGTTGCCGGGTGTGTCCGGTACAAAGACGCTCCCGTCCGGCTGCCTCACCAGGTCGAGTCCCCAGAGCTTCCAGATCGGGAAGGGGTCGGCGGGCGCGGCGCAACCCGCCAAGCCGAGCCAAAGGGCAAGGAGCGCCAGACGCGGGGATATCATTTGAAAGGTTCCGTCTAGGGCGTGCGGCTCCTTCGCCAAAAAACGCTCCGGGATCAGAACTGAAGGTGGGTCAGGTTGACCGAGGCAATCCCGTCCACCGGGGAACCGCCCGCAAGCGCAGGCTTAAAGCGCAGGCCCCTCACGACGGCCGCCAGGAATGGGTCGTCGATCTTCCTCGTGCACATCCGGTCGACAAACGCGTCCCGGCCGACCCCGTCCTTGGTGACCTGCACATAAAAGGTGTCCGAGTACATGCCCGCGGCGATCCGGTTGGGGAGCTCGGCGGGAAGCCTCCCCATGGCGGGCACCGGGGAAAGCGTTTCGCCCTTATGGGCGCTCTCATACTCCATCTTCACGTATTCGAAGGCCTCCTCGCGGGTCAGCTCCACGCGGTTGGCTGCAAGGTTCGTCGCGATCTCGACCCCGCGGTTGTAGATGTGGACCTGGAATTCGAGCAGTTCGTATTCAGGCGGGAAGCCGTCCTCCTCGAATCGGACGTGGCTGAGGTGGGAGTCGATCGGGTCGAGGGCCCGGGCATAGATGTGATTCTGGACGTAGCCTGGCTTGCTACCCGGCGTCCGGATGCGCGCCATCGTGACGACATAGGGGTTCCCGAGGGCCCTGGCGGAGGAGATGTCAAACTCGACGTTGAGGGCATCGAGACCCTTGGTAACCAAGCGGCCGTACGGTTCCTCCCCGTTGGTCGTCTGGTTGGCTGCTGCGGTCAGCGCCTGGTTTGCAAGCATCTGGTTCAGCGCCCCCGGGCTCTGGGGCAGGATTGTGTCGGTGGCACCGCTAATGGGAAAGAGTGTCCGAGAATTAGGGATCGGGGCGCCCGGATGAACGACCGCAGACAGGGTTTCTGCGCCGTACTGGAGGGCTGCGCTGCCGAACTGCTTGTCCGCACCGGCCAGCAGCGCTGCGCCGCCCAGCGCATTCAGGCCGTGGGCGTTGGTGCTAGTCAGGTCCGCAAGATGCTCGGCGTCGGCCTGGACCCCAAGCAGCATTGTATTTGCCAACGCCGACTGGCTTAGCCCCCGGGTGATAAGGACGCTCGGATCGTTCTCGTAGGAGTATGCCGCCTCCTTTCTGAAGCCGAGTATCGTGGCCGCGACCTCGGTCAGCTTGAGCGTGGGCGTTACCTTGAGGTTCAGCGGCCCTTTCTTTGCCGACACCACCTTGTCCTTGCCGTTAATGTCCACGACCCAAGAGGTCCCGGCTACGTCGCGCACCGGATACAGGTCCCGGTCCAGCATGATCGAGATGTCGGCGCCCATGAAGAGCGTGTGGGTCTTGGAGGCGTCGACCACGACGGTGTCGAGGACGACCGGCTTCTCCTTTCGCGCGTCAGACTCGGCGCGGACCACTGCGGGTCCGGTCGAAAGGGATAGCGCAATTCCAAGCAGGGTTGCGCGGCGCCAGGTTTCGCAGGGGATAATGGGGGCCATCGGGGGCAGGGGTATCTTCGTCGTGCATGGAGAATGCCATGCCCTGAACCAGATTTATAAGCTGCTCATGAAGAATAGTGCACGCGATTTCGGCGGCGGCGGCCAACTGTAACGCCGACGGGCGGTGGTTACAGGCACCCGAACTGGCCCCAGATTTTTGTCACAAGGTGCGCGCCCTCAACCAGTGTGCAGCGGGCGGTCTACCACCCGCCGCCCAGCGCCTGCACGAGTAATACGGTCGCAGAAAGCCGGTCGGCCCGCGCCTGGGTGAGGGAGATCTCATCCGCCAATTGCGTCCTTTGGCTGTCGATCACCTCGAGGTAGCTGACGAGCCCCGCCTTGTAGCGGACCGTGGAGAGCCGGGTCGCCCCGCTTGCTGCCGTTACGGCGGATTCAAGCGCCTCCGCCTCGCCGGAGAGGAGCCGCAGGTCCGAGAGGCCGTCCTCGACCTCCTGGAATCCCACGAGGACCTGCTGCCTGTAGTTGGCGAGCGCCTCCGCGTAGGCCGCCTTGGCCTGCTGGTAGCCGGCCATGTTGGCTCCGCCCTTAAAGAGCGGGAGCGACACCGCGGGGCCGACCGCCCATTCGCGGCTGTTCCAGGCCAGGAGGTTGCTCAGGTCCGAGCTGTTCACCCCTGCGAAGGCCGTGAGCCCGATCGAGGGGAAGAATGCGGCCTTGGCGACCCCGATCCGCGCGTTGGCCGCCGCAAGGGTGCGCTCGGCCTGCGCGATGTCCGGCCGCCGCTCCAGGAGCTCGCTCGGGAGGCCGGCCGGCACGGCGGGCACTTCGGTTTCAAGCGGTTTCGCGTCCACTGAGAAGCCCTCGGGGTTTTGGCCCACGAGGACCGCCAGGGCGTGGAGCGCGCGCGCGATCGCCCGCTCCGAGGCAAGCTCGCTGCTGCGGACCGTCTCGAGCTCCGCCTCCGCCTGGAAGAGGTCCAGGTCGCTGTTCGCACCGCCGCGCCGGAGCGTGCGCACCAGCTTGAGGGCGTCGGTCAACAGGGTGACGTTTTTCTGGAGAAGCTCCTTCTGGGCAACGAGCGAGCGGAGATTAAAGTAGTCCTCGGCAACGCCCGCCTGGAGGACCAGGAGCACGCCCTGGTAGGCCGCGGCCTGCGCCTCGGCCGAGGCGCGGGCGCTCTCAAGCGAGCGCCTGAGGGAGCCGAAGAGGTCGACCTCGTAGCTCAGCTGAAGTGGCAGGTCGAAGGAATTGGTGGTGTACTGGAACCGGGTGGAGGGGTACTCGGTCTGGCGGTTGGCCGAGTAGCGCTCGCGCACGGCGCTCGGGCCAAGGTCAAGCGAGGGATAGAGCTGCGAACCCTGGATGCGGGCCGCCGCGACCGCCTCGTCGAAGCGCGCGAGAGCGGCACCGAGCGTCGGGCTCGCCCCGGCGGCCTCGTCCTCGAGCGCGTCGAGCGTCGGATCGTGGAAGACGTGCCACCAGCCGGCCTTCGGGAGCTGGTCCCTGGGCTGGGCCTCCTTCCAAGGGCCGGCCTCGGAATAGGCCGGCGGGACAGGCGTATCCGGCTTCTTGTAGTCGGGCCCCACGGCGCAGCCCAAGGCCATGGCGAGCGCGGCTGCGCAGACGCCGCCCGGGATAGAGTGAGCCCGGGACATCACGGCTTTGCGGCCGCATCGGCCGAAACCGGTGTCACCTCAAGCCCCTCATAGAGGGAATCCCGGGGCGCCGCGACGACGCGCGACCCCGGTGCCAGGCCGTCCAGCACCTCCACCTGGTTGCCGAAGTCCCGGCCGAGCGTCACGTGCTGAAGGTGTATCCGGTCCCCATCCCCGACGATCGCGACCTGGGTGCCCGCGGTATTGATGATCGCGGCATTGGACGGCAGGAGAATGGCGGGCTGCGCCGCCGGGAAGCTAAAGCGCGCCTCGCCGTACATCCCGGGGAAGAGCTCGTTCTTGGGGTTCGGGAGGCGGATCTCGGTCTCGAGCGTCCGGGAGGCGATGTCGAGGGCCCCGGCAAACCGCGAGATCTCGCCCTTGAAGACCCTGCCCGGGAACTCCGGCACGAGGATGTCGACCCCCATGCCGACCTTGAGCGACCGGACGTTCGCCTGCGGGACGGCGACCATGACCCGCAGGGTGTCGGTCTGGGCCACGTGATAGATCTCGGTCCCGGCGCCGGCGTTTATCAGGTTCCCCACCTCCGCGTTTCGCGCGGTGATGACGCCGTCGTAGGGTGAGGTCACCTGCTGGAAGTCCTTGAGCTGCGCCAGCCGGTCGACATTGGCCTGGGCGGCCACGACGGCCGCCTTTGCCGCCAGGAAATCGGCCGACTTCTGGTCGACATCCTGCTGGGCCACCGCGTTCTGCGCCCCGAGCTCCTTCCACCGGTCGGCGCTGATGCGGGCGATCTCCAGGTTTGCGCGCGCCTGCTCGAGGGCGGCGCGCGCCTGGTTCAATTCCTGGTCGAGGTCGGGCCCGTCAATGACGGCGAGGACCTGGCCCGACTTGACGCGGTCGCCGATGTCGGCTGTCCACGTGCCGATGTATCCGGTGGTCCGCGCGTAGATCGGGGTGTCCTGGAGGGCGTCAATGGCCGCGGGCAGCGTGACCACGGCCGGCTTCACGCTCTTTGCGGCCACGATCACGCTGACCACGGGCTTGGAGGTCGCGGCCTCGCGGTCGGAGAGTGCCCGGCTGGCGCGCAGCCTCGGGAGGATGCCCGCAAAGAAGATGACGGCCAGGATGGCCACGATGACGATCAGGATGCGTATGGACTTCATCGGCGACGGGTGAGTGTGAAGCGTGGGGACATCGGGGGCGCGGGATCAGGCGGGTGACTCGAGTTCCTCTGCGAGTTCCTCATCGGGCGTGTGCCCGGCCTTTTTTCGGAGGGTCGCATAGACGACGGGCACAAACAGGAGCGTCGCCACCGTCGCCACCAGGAGGCCGCCTATCACGGCGCGCCCGAGGGGGGCGTTCTGCTCGCCCCCCTCGCCGACGCCGAGCGACATGGGGAGCATGCCGATGATCATGGCGAGAGCCGTCATGAGCACCGGCCGCAGGCGGGTGTGGCCCGCCTCAAGCGCCGCCTCCCGCGAATCCTTCCCCTCGTGCCTAAGGTCGTTGGCGAAGGTGATGAGGAGGATCGAGTTGGAGGTCGCCACCCCGACGCTCATGATGGCCCCCATGAGCGACGGGACGCTGAGCGTCGTTCCCGTCAGGAAGAGGATCCAGAGGACGCCGCACAGGGCGCCCGGGAGCGCCATGATGATGATGAACGGGTCGAGCCACGACTGGAAGTTCACCACCATCAGCAGATAGACGAGCCCCACGGCAAAGATGACGCCGATCCCAAGGCCGACGAATGATGCGTCCATGCTCTGCGCCTGCCCCCTGAGCTGGATGCTGCTGCCGCGCGGAAGCTTTGGCGTATACTCCTTCATGAGCTTTCGGACTTCGGACGCGACCGAGCCCAGGTCTTTTCCGTCCACGTTGGCGAAGACGTCGAATACCGGCTGGACGTTGTAGTGGCCGACCACCTGCTGCACCACGGAGCGCTGGATCGAGGCCACGTTGCCGAGCACCTCGGAGGTTGCGGTTCCCCGGACGTTGCCGATCGGGAGGGCCTTCAGGGCCTCGATCGAGTCGATCTCGCGCTGCGGCGCCTGGGCCGCCACGAGGTACTGGATCCCCTGGGGGCTGAGCCAGTAGCTCGGGGCGATCTGGGCCGTGCCGCTTAGGGAGATGAGGACATTGTTGGCGACATCCTGCTGCGTGAGGCCGATCTGCTCGGCCCGGGTTCGGTCCACGCTCACGGAAAGCGCCGGGGCGTTCACGACCTGGTGGACGTGCACGTCGACCGCCCCTGGGATCTTGGCGATCTTCTCCGCGAGCGCGGTGATGAGGGCGTAGTTGGCGGCGCTGTTGTTGCCCGAGATCTGCAGGTCAATCGGGGCGGGAAGGCCAAAGTTAAGGATCTGGCCCACGATGTCCGAGGGCTGGGTGAAGAAGGTGCAGTTGGGGAGCTCCCGGTTCAGGCGTGTCCGGATCTCCCGGACATAGGCCCAGGTGGAGCCGTGGTCGCCGGGCTTAAGCGCCACGAGGATCTCGCCATCGGCCGTGCCCACGGTGGCGGTGTCGCTGAAGGCAAGGCCGGTGCTGCCGTTCGGAAGGCCTATGTTGTCGATGATGGTCTCAAGCTCCGCCGGGGGCACCACCTGGCGTATGATGTCCTCAACCCGCGTGAAGTAGCGCTCGGTCTCCTCGATGCGCGTGCCGTCGGGAGCGCGCACGTGGAGCCTGAACTGGCCCGCGTCGACCAGCGGGAAGAAGTCCCGGCCGAGGAACGGGTACACGCAGGCGCTCACCAGGACCACGGCTATCATGACGCCGAGCACCATCCGCCGGTGGTTGAGCGCGTGGTCGAGCAGGTTCACGTAGGCCGTTCGGAAGCGTTCGAAGCGGCGGTTGAACCCAACGTGGACCCGCCAGATCAGGTCGCCCGGGTCGGCGTGCCCCTTGCCGTCGTCGTGGAGGACCGGCTTACCGAGGAGGAGGTAATGGACGAAGGTCGGCACGACGGTGCGCGAGAGCAGGTACGAGGCGAGCATCGCGAACATGACCGCCATCGCGAGCGGCCCGAAGAGGAACTTGGCGGTTCCCTCCAGGAAGAAGATCGGGACAAAGACGATGCAGATGCACAGCGTCGAGACGAACGCCGGGACAGCGATCTGCTGGGCCCCGTCCAGGATGGCGCGCACGAGCGGCTTCCTCATGTGCAGGTTCCGGTCGATGTTCTCGATCTCCACGGTCGCGTCGTCCACCAGGATGCCGACCGCGAGCGCCAGTCCCCCGAGGGTCATCGCGTTGATCGTCTGGTGGAGGGCGTACAGGCAGATGATCGAGCAGAAGATCGAGAGCGGGATCGAGAGCGCCACGACGAGCGTGTTGCGCCACGCCCCGAGGAAGAGGAGGATCATCGCCGCCGTCAGGAGCGCCGCGATCACGGCCTCCTTGATGACGCCCGTGAGCGCCGCCCGCACGAAGACCGACTGGTCGAACTCGGGCTTCAACTCGAGGTCCGGGGGAAGGGTACTCTTGATCTGCGGGAGCACGGCCTTCACCCGGTCGATGATGTCGAGGGTCGACGCCGAGCCGCTCTTAAGGATGGTCACAAGCGCGCCCCGGCTGCCGTCCTGGCGGACGATGTTGGTCTGGGGGATGAAGCCGTCCCGGACCTGTGCCACGTCCCGGATGTACACCATGGAGCCGTTCACGATCCTTATCGGCAGGTTGCCGATGTCGCTTAGGGCGGAGGGGCTGCTGTTCAGGACGACGTCGTACTCCCGGTCCCCGATCTTCGCGGTGCCCGAGGGGATCGTCAGGTTCTGCGCCGAGAGGGCCGTGTTCACGTCGCTCGGCGAGAGGCCCTTCGACTCGAGCGCCTTCAGGTCCAGGTCCACCATGATCTGCCGGACCTTGCCGCCCATCGGGAGCGGCACGGAGGCGCCCTGGACCGTCGCCAGCTGCACCCTCAGGAAATTGAGCCCGATGTCGTAGAGCCGCTGCTCGGAGAGGGTCTTGCTGCCGAGGCCCAGCTGGAGGATGGGCACGTTGGAGGCGTTAAACCGGATGATGAGCGGAGGGGATCCCCCGGGGGGCAAAACATGGGTGATCGTCTGGCTTATGGCCGTCACCTGCGCCACCGCGGCATCGATGCTCGTCCCGGGGTGGAAGAAGATCTTGATCACCCCGACCCCGATGAACGACTGGGACTCCATGTGCTCGATGTCGTTCACCGTGGTGGTCATCGCCCGCTCGCTGATGAAGATGATGCGCTTGGACATCTCCTCCGGGGTCAGCCCGCCGTACTGCCAGATCACGACCACGACCGGGATGTCGATCGAGGGGAAGATGTCCTTGGGCATCCGGATCGCCGAGAATATGCCCAGGATGACGATCAGGAGCGCCATCACCGTGAAGGTGTAGGGGCGGCGGAGGGCTAGTCTTACAATCCACATTGCTGGAAAAGGGGACCATCATGCAGGATTCCGGGAAATCCTCCACACCGGGTTTGAGAAAAATAGGGCATCTTTCGGTGCATGACGGCCTGCACCAGAAATAGATGCGCATCGGCCCGATATGAAGCTTTTGCACCGCTTTTCCTTGCTAGGCGGGGCCCCGGTGACTTCGATCAAACGCATTTTCCCCCATGAAAGTACTCGTCGCTGACAAGATATCCGCAAAGGGTGTTGCGTGGCTGCGCAAGCAGCCGGGCCTCGATGTCGTTGAGGCGTACGGCTCGTCCCCGGCAAAGCTGCTTGAGCTTGTGAAGGACGTGCACGCGATCGCCGTCCGCTCCGAGTCGAAGATCACGGCCGAGGTGATCGCGGCGGCCCCGCTCCTGAAGGTGGTGGGTCGCGCCGGGGTGGGCATCGACAACGTGGACGTGGACGCCGCGACCGAGCGGGGCGTTATCGTCATGAACACGCCGTCGGGAAACACGATCGCGACGGCCGAGCTCACCTTCACCCACATCCTCTGCGGGGCAAGGCCGGTGCCCCAGGCCGCAGCCTCGATGCGCGCCGGCCAGTGGGACCGGAAGACCTTCTCGGGCCTCGAGCTCTTCAGGAAGACGCTCGGGATCGTGGGTCTCGGGCGGATCGGGGGCGAGGTGGCGCGCCGCGCCCAGGCCTTCGGGATGCGCGTCGTGGCCTTCGACCCCTACCTGGCCCCGAGCCGGGCCAAGGGCATGCAGATCGAGTCGGTCTCCCTGGAAGAGCTCCTCGCCCAGAGCGACTACATCACCGTCCACATGCCGCTCACGGATGACACCCACTACATGATCGACGAGGCGGCGCTCGCCAAGTGCAAGAAGGGGGTCCGCATCTTTAACTGCGCACGCGGCGGCATCATCAAGGAGGCGGCCCTCGTGGCCGCGCTCAAGAGCGGGCAGGTGGCCGCCGCGGGCCTCGATGTCTACGAGGAGGAGCCCCTGGCCGCGGCCAGCGAGCTCCGGAGCCTTCCGAACGTGACCCTGACGCCCCACCTAGGCGCCTCCACCGCCGAGGCCCAGGACGCCGTGGGTGTCGAGGTGGCCGAGCAGATCGCCGATGTCCTCAATGGAGGCGTGATCCGAAACGCCGTCAACATGCCCTCCCTTGACGCGGCGACCCTCTCCGTCCTCAAGCCCTACCTCGACCTGGGCGCAAAGCTCGGGGCCCTGGTTCAGCAGATCTCGCCGGAGCAGATCGGCTCCATAAGGATCACGTACTGGGGCAAGATCGTCGACATGGACGCCAACGCCATCACGCGGGCCATCCTCCGCGGCTGGCTTAAGCGGATCAGCGGCGACAGCGTGAACTACGTGAACGCGCCTTTCCTCCTGGAAAGGCTCGGGGTCCGCTGTGAGGTCGTCAAGTCGACCGGCGAGGCCGACTACACGGAGCTTATCCAGATCGAGGCCGCGGGCCAGGACGGGGAGGTCCACAGCGCGGCCGGCACCCTGATCGGCAAGGCAAGCAGCCCGAGGATCGTCTCCATCAACGGGAGGGCGGTCGAGGTCGTCGCCACGGGCAACCTGCTCGTGATCGAGAACAGCGACGAGCCCGGGATGATCGGCTATGTCGGCACGCTCCTTGGCAGGGACAAGGTCAACATCGCCAACATGTCGCTCAGCCGCCAGGAGCCGGGCCAGACCGCGCTCATGGTGATCAACCTGGACAGCGAGCCTAGCGACGCTGCGCGACGCGAATTGAAGGGCCACCGCGCCATCCGCATGGCGAAGTTTGTCGTCCTCTAGGACCCGCAGATGGAAGGCGCCTACCAAAGCGAGATGCTCCTGCCGCTCCTAGTCGCGGCGGCCGCCGGCTATCTGCTGGGCGCGCTCCCCTTTGGGTACCTGGTGGCGCGCGCCAAGGGGGTGAACATCTTCGAGGTGGGAAGCAGGAGCCCGGGGGCCACGAACGTGCGCCGCATGCTCGGAAGCGGGCCCGGCAACACGGTCTTCGTTCTGGACGCGCTCAAGGGGTGCCTGGCGGCCGGCTGGCCCCTCCTGGTGATCTGGCAGGCCGTTCGCTCTCCCGGATTCCCGGGCACGCTGGGCTACGTGGGCCTTGCCGGGGCGCTCGTCGGACACTCCTTCTCGTGCTTCACGCGCTTTAGGGGCGGAAAGGGCGTTGCCACGGCGGCGGGCGGCCTGCTGGTCCTCATGCCCGTCGTCAGCCTCATTTCGGCCGCCGTCTGGGCGGCGGTGTTCTTCGCCACGCGCTACGTTTCCCTGGCCTCGATCCTGGCCGCGGCCTGCCTGCCGATTCTGAGCTACGTCCTTAACCGGGGGCCCCTTTCCATCGGGGTGACCGGGTTGATCGGGGCCTTTGTGGTCATCCGGCACCGCGCCAATATCGGCCGGCTCCTGGGCGGCACCGAGAAGCGATTCGAGCGACGGAAGCCCGAGGACGAAGAGAAGAAGCCGGAGGACACTCCATGAGCAGCACGCGCACCATCAATATCGGCCTTTGCGGCCTGGGGACGGTGGGGCAGGGCGTGTGGAAGCACTTTAGCCGCCTGCGCTCGGACCTCGAGGGCCGCCTCGGGACCCGGGTGAACATCACGCGCGCCGCCGTCCGCGACTTGAAGAAGGCCCGCGGGTTCAAGGTGCCGGCCGCAAAGCTCACGACCGACCCGCTATCGGTGGCGACCGATCCCTCGATCGACATCGTCTGCGAGCTGATGGGCGGGACGACGACGGCCCGCGAGGTGACGCTTGCCGCCCTTTCCCGCGGGAAGATCGTGGTCTCGGCCAACAAGGCGCTGATCTGCGCGCACGGGGCTGAGATCTTTGCCTCGGCGCGGCGCAACGGCGGCCACTTTCTCTTCGAGGCGAGCGTCGCCGGCGGAATCCCGCTCATCAAGGCGATCCGCGAGGGGCTCGTCGCCAACCGGTTTCCGCGCATCTACGGGATCCTGAACGGGACCTGCAACTATATCCTCACGCAGATGGAGGAGCTGGACACCCCGTACGCGAGCGTCCTGAAGGAGGCGAAGCGCCTGGGCTACGCCGAGGCGCAGGAGTCGCTCGACGTCGAGGGCTGGGACACGGCGCACAAGGCCTCTGTCCTTGCGTGGCTCGCCCACGGGGTCTGGGTGAGGCCCGAGCAGATGATTGTCGAGGGGATCGAGCGGATCACCCCGGCCGACTTTAAGAACGCGGCGGCGCTGGGCTACGGGATAAAGCTCCTGGGAATCATCACGCGTGACCTGGCAACGGACGAGATCGCCGTCCGGGTGCACCCGACGCTCCTGCCCGAGGGCACGGTCGTTGCCCAGGTGAGCGGCGTCTTTAACGCAATCTCCGTCACCGGGGACGTCGTCGGAACGACCGTCTACATCGGCCGCGGCGCGGGCCAGGACGCCACGGCAAGCGCCGTCATCAGCGACATCGCCGACGCCGTCTCCCTGATCCTCCATGGCAAGGGCGCGCACCTGATGGGTGAGGAGGCGCCCACCGGTCAGTCCAAGCCCCGGCTGGCCCCCCCGGAGCGGATCCGCGGGCGCTACTACGTGCGGCTCACGGTGGCCGACAAGCCGGGTGTCCTGGCACGCGTGGCGACCATCATGGCGCGCAACAAGATGAGCATAGCGAGCGTCATCCAGAGCCCCTCCGAGGTGGCGGGCCTGGCGTCGCTTGTCCTCACCACCCACGAGAGCGACGAGCGGTCGATGCGGGTCGCCCTCCGCGCGCTCTCCGCGCTCGGCAGCGTGCGCGAGGCCCCGCTGCTCCTGAGGATCGGCGACCTGGGCGACTAGGAAACGCGCGCCTTTAAACCACCCCCATGCCCAGAATCGTCCAAAAGTACGGCGGAACCTCCGTGGGTGACGTCGAGCGCATCAAGAATGTCGCCGAGCGGATCAAGGCCGCACGAGCGGAGGGGCACCAGATCGTGGTGGTCCTCTCGGCCAGGGCCGGTGTGACGAACGAGTTGATCGCGCGCGCCAAGGGCCTGTGCGCGGAGCCGAGCGACCGGGAGCTGGACCAGCTCCTCGCGATCGGCGAGCAGGAGTCGATCGCGCTCATGGCGATGGCGCTCCACGGGATCGGGGTGCCCGCCATCAGCTACACGGGGGCCCAGGCCGGGATCTTCACGGACAGGGTGCACACGAAGGCGAAGCTGAAGATGGTGAACCCGAAGCCGATCCTAAAGGACCTTAAGGAGGGCCGCGTCGTCATCGTTGCCGGGTTCCAGGGCATCGACGAGGATGGACAGATCACGACCCTCGGCCGCGGGGGCTCCGACCTGACGGCCGTCGCCCTTGCCGCCGCCATAAAGGCCGACGTCTGCGAGATCTACACCGATGTCGACGGGGTCTACACGGCCGATCCCCGCGTCGTTAAGAACGCCCGGAAGCTCCAGGAGATCTCCTACGACGAGATGCTTGAGCTTGCCTCGTCGGGCTCCAAGGTCATGCAGTCGCGCTCGGTCGAGTTTGCGAAGAAGTACAGCGTCGTTTTTGAAGTCCGCTCATCGTTTAACCACAATCCAGGAACCATCGTGAAAGAAGAAGTCGCCTACATGGAACAGGTCGTCGTCCGCGGGATCGCAGCCGACAAGGACCAGGCAAAGGTCATCGTCAGCAACATTCTCGACAAGCCGGGCTCGGCCGCGAAGGTCTTCCGGTGCCTGGCCGACGCGAACGTCGTCGTGGACATGATTGTCCAGAACGTCGGGCGTCACGGGGTGGCGAACTTGACCTTCACGGTCCCGCAGGCCGACACGGCCCGCGCCACAAAGGCCCTTGAGCCCATCCTTAGCGGGATCGGGGGCGGGCAGGTGGCCGTCCACGGGCACATCGCCAAGCTCTCCGTTGTCGGGGTCGGCATGAAGACCCACAGCGGCGTGGCCGCCAAGGTCTTCCAGGCCCTGGCCGATGTCGGCATCAACATCGACCTCATCAGCACCTCCGAGATCAAGATCTCGGTCGTGGTGGCGCTCGACCGCGCCGACGAGGCCGTGCGCGTCGTGCACGACGCCTTCGGCCTGGACAAGGTGTAACGGCAGCCCAGCCGATGCGCTACGTCTCGACCCGGGGTGGGAGCCCTCCCGTGGGCTTCTCCGACGCCGTGGCCGCGGGCCTGGCGCCCGACGGCGGGCTGTTCGTCCCGGAGACCCTTCCCGACCTCTCGGCGGAACTGGGGAGCCTTTCCGGACTTTCCTACGCGGAGCTCTGCACGCGATTTCTGGCCCATTTTGCAACCGACATCCCGGCACCGGAGCTTAAGGCGCTGGTCGAGCAGTCCTACCTGCGCTTTGAGCGCCCGGAAATCGCGCCGCTCCTTGAGCTTTCACCGGAGGTCCACGTGCTGGAGCTCTTCCACGGGCCTACCCTCGCGTTCAAGGATGTGGCCCTCCAGCTCCTGGGTAACCTCTACGCGAGGCAGTGCGCCCGCAGGAAGGAGTCGATCAATGTCCTTGGCGCCACCTCCGGGGACACCGGAGCGGCCGCGATCCACGGGCTCATGGGACGGGCGGGGGTCGCGATCTTCATCCTTTATCCGGACGGCCGCGTGTCGCCGCTCCAGGAGCGGCAGATGGCCTGCACGGGGGCCTCGAATGTGCATGCGCTTGCCGTTTCGGGCTCCTTTGACGATGCCCAGGCCGTCCTTAAGCAGCTCTTCTCCGACGGCGACTTCCGCACCCGCAACCGGCTCTCCGCGGTAAACTCGATCAATATCGCGCGGATATTGGCCCAGAGCGTCTACTACCTGTATGCCTGGCTCAGGCTCCCGCCGTCCCGCAGGGGGACCGCCACCTTTGCGGTCCCCACCGGCAACTTCGGGAACGTCCTTTCGGGGTGGATGCTCCAGAAGATGGGGGTCCCGATCCGCGGCTTCCGCGTGGCCACGAACCGCAACGACATCCTGCACCGGCTCTTCACCTCGGGCGAATACCGGGTCGGCGCGGTGAGCCCGAGCGTGGCCCCGTCGATGGACATCCAGGTGGCCTCCAACTTCGAGCGCTTCCTCTATTACAGCCTCGGGCGCGACCCCGGCCGCGTCAGGGCCGTGATGGGGGAGATCGCGGCGAAGGGCGTCTACCGCTTCGCCGACTTTGACCGCGACTCCTTCACCTCGTCCCGGTGCGAGGACGCGGAGATCCAGGGGATCATCCGGCAGGTTTACAAGGAGCACGCCTACATCGTTGATCCCCACACCGCCTGCGCCTTCAAGGACTTGGGCTCGGCGGCCCCGAGCGTCGTGCTCGCGACGGCGAGCCCCGCCAAGTTCCCGGATGTGATACGCCAGGCGATCGGGATAGAGCCCACGCATCCCTCGCTCGAGGCCCTGAAGGAGCGCCCGCTCCACAGGCACAAGATTGTGGCTGACGCGGCCCCAATACGTGACTTCATAGAATCCCACGCTGTCTGACGCCACGAGCACCATGTCCTCCACCGTGATCAAAATTTACGACACCACCCTGCGCGACGGGACGCAGGGGGAGGGGATCAGCTTTTCTGTCGCCGACAAGCTGCTTGTCGCCGAGCGCCTGGACCAGTTCGGGGTCGACTACATCGAGGGCGGCTTCCCGGGGTCGAACCCGAGGGACATCGCCTTCTTCTCCGAGGCAAAGAACCTGAGGCTTAAGCACGCCCGGTTGGCCGCCTTTGGATACACGAGAAGGCCCGGCTCGAAGGCCGAGAGCGATCCCCAGCTCAAGACCCTCCTCGACAGCGGCATGCCGGTCATGACGCTTTTCGGGAAGACGTGGATGCTGCACGTGACCGAGATCCTGCGGACGACGCCCGAGGAGAACCTGGCGATGATCGAGGACTCGGTCCGCTACCTTGTGGCGCAGGGCCGCGAGGTGATCTACGACGCGGAGCATTTTTATGACGGCTACCTGGACAACCCCGAGTATGCGCTTAGGACCCTCGAGGCGGCGGCGCGCGGAGGGGCCTCCAACCTCTCGCTCTGCGAGACGAACGGCGGGAAGCTTGTACCGCAGGTCCTCTCCATAACGGCCGAGGTCGTGAAGCGGTTCGGGGCGGAACGGGTGGGCGTCCACTGCCACAACGACAGCGGCCTCGGGGTTGCCGTCAGCCTCGCGGGCGTCGAGGCCGGCGCCACGCTCGTCCAGGGCACGATGAACGGCTTTGGCGAGCGGATCGGCAACGCGAACCTGGTGAGCATCATCCCGAACCTTGTCCTGAAGATGGGCAGGAGCATGGCATGCGTCCCGCACCTGGCGCAGCTGCGGGACCTCTCCCTCTTCTTTGACGAGCTTGCCAACCTCCGCCCGGACGCGAAGGCCCCCTACGTGGGGCGGTCGGCGTTCGCCCACAAGGGGGGACTCCATGCCAACGCCGCGCAGAAGGTGGCCCGCAGCTACGAGCACATCGACCCGGCCCGCGTCGGAAACCGCACTCGGGTGCTTGTCTCGGACATGGCGGGGCGCAGCAGCCTGGCGCTGAAGGCGCGGGAATTCGGCGTGGACTTGGACGAGAAGAGCCCCGAGCTAAAGGGGCTGATCGAGGAGCTGAAGGAGCGCGAGTTCCGGGGCTACGAGTACGAGGCGGCGGACGCCTCGTTCAAGCTCCTGGTCGCCCGGATGCTCGGCCGGAACAAGGAGTTCTTCAAGGTCGACGGCTACCGCGTGATCGTCGAGCGCCATGGCGCCGAAATCTGGTCGGAGGCGACGGTGCGCCTGAACGTCGCTGGGGAATCCGTCCACACCGTGGCGGAATCCACGGGGCCGATCGGCGCCCTGGACAAGGCGCTCCGGCTCGGCCTTGAGAAGACTTACCCGCAGCTCCGCTCGATGACGCTCCGTGACTACAAGGTGCGCATCATCGAGGGCAACGCCGGCACGGGCTCCAAGACCCGGGTCCTTGTTGAAAGCGGCGACGGCCACTCCATCTGGGGAACGGTCGGCGTGAGCGACAACCTGATCGACGCCTCCTGGGAGGCCCTTCGCGAGGCGGTCGAGTACCGGCTCTCGACGGCGCCCCAGGGCTAGAGAACGTCATTTCGCGCGGTCCCCGTAGAGGATCCCGCGCCCTCCGGTCCCGAAGTACACCCGGCCGAAGATCCTGGGGTCGCCGCAGAGGGCCCTGATCTCGCCGTAGCCGTGCGCCGGGTCGCTGATCCGGATCCAGCTTCCCGCGCCGTCATCCGAGCGGAAGAGGCCCTCGACACCCGCGACGTGGCCGGAGATGAAGATGGCGGGGGTGTCGCGGCCCGGCGCGGCTTTTCCAAAGCCGATATGCGACGCCTCCACTCCCTTTAGCTCCGCCACGGACGCGCCCGAATTGGTCGAGTGGATGACCAAGCCGTTTGCGATCACCCAGAACTCGCCCTCGCGCCCGGGCACCGCGACAACCATGCCCGGCGCCGGTCCCCAGCGCCCCTTAGCAATCGGCAGGCCGCCGGCCCTGGCCTTGAAGCTGCGCGCCCCGTCGGTGCTGACCACGAGGGTGCCGGCCTCCGTGTCGTAGGCGTAGAACTTGGAGGGATTAACGGTGTCAGCGACGACCGCCAGGTTGACCGATCCGTCGACGGACGGGAACCAGGTCGCGCCCCAGTCCTGGGTCAGGTGGGGGGCGACCCCCGTCGGGGACCACACGACCGTCTTTCCGTCAGGCGAGATCGCGATCGCGCCCTCGCCGCGCCAGTACGTCCCGATCGTGCCGGGGGGCTCCGACACGAAGGGCTTCCAGGTCGCGCCCGCGTCGAGCGAATAGGCGGCCGTGACCAGGTCGTTGTGGTAGGTGTTGCCCGAGCGGACGACAATCTCCGGGTGGCGCCAGGCGAACGCCAGGCGGGCGGTGTTCTTGAATGCGGGCGTTCCGAAGCGGCCTGACGGGGGCGACACCGAGAGGTCGTCGTGCCTGAAGCCGTCCACGTCGGCCACTCCGCTCAGCAGGTGGGGTCCCGAGGGCGGGCTCGCAACCACGGTCGGCACCGTCTCCTCGATCCCCTGGTCCTCGAACGCCCACAGGGTGCGCCCGCCCGCATCGGCGTCACCCAGGTCGTGGGTGGCCCAGACGCCAAAGCCCGTCGTGAACATCGCGTGGTTTGAGTCGAAGGGGTCAATCTTAAGGTCGGCGAGCCAGTGGTGGTTCATGGGCTTCGTGTAGGGCGCCGAGGAATGGTCCCACTCGGCGTGATCCAGGAGCGATGCCCAGGTCCTGCCGCCATCGGTGCTCCGGTACACCTCGTCAAAGGGGCTGTAGTGGCTCCAGGTTCCCGTGAGGACCGTGTCGGGATGGGAGGAATCGACTGCCACCGAGCCGTAGCCAAAGGCGCTGCCTTGGCCCGGTTTCTCGGGAGTGATGTCGGCCCAGGCGCCGGAGCGCGTGTCGAGGCGCCAGACCGCCCCGTCGGTCATCGTGTTGGGGCCGGCCTCCTTCCCGTAGCTCACGTAAAGGATCCCGGTGGAACTCAGTGCCGCCCGGTTTGGGCGCAGGCCGAGCGGCTGTCCCGGCACGGCGACCCAGGTGGCACCGGCGTCCCCGCTCCGGAAGAGGCTCGGGTTCGGGGTGGAGACGGCCGCGTAGATCACCGGGGTGGGCGAACCCCTGCTGCCGGCGCGGCCGTCAAAGAGGAGGATGTTGATCCCCACCGCCTGCGGCACGTAGCCGCCCGGGGTCCGCTGCATGGGCATCGCCTCGTCGTAGGCCGGAAACGCGTCGACCTTTGCCCACGTGGCCCCGAAGTCCGCGCTCCGCCAGAGCCCCGAGGAGCGGGTCCCCAGAAGGAGCACCCGGTCGTCGTTCGGATCCACGGCCAGGCGCTCCCCGGTGTTGCGGCCGTTCTCGTTCCCCCCGAATCTGAAGGGCATGGGGGTCCGCTCCCAGGTCGCACCGTAGTCGGATGACCTGAGGATCTCCCCGAGCGACACCCCGGGATTCGTGTACGTGCCGGCGGCGATGTAGACCCGCCTCGGGTCCACCGGGTCGCTCGCCAGGCTCTCGACGCCGTAGAGGTTCCAGTCGGTCTGGTTCGCCCAGTCAAGGAGGGGAACCCACTGGCGCGACCGGGCGTCCCTGCGGTAGGCCCCTCCGACGTCCGTCCTCACATAGACCAGGCCCTTTTCGGCCGGGTTAAAAATGATGCCCGTCACGAACCCGCCGCCTCCGATCGCGACATTGTGGAACACGTAGGGCTCGGAAGCGGGGGCTGCCGGGGCGCCGGATTGGGCGGCCGCGGCGGCGAGGGAAAGCGCCGCAAGCAGGGAAACGATGAAGGGCTTGGGGGTGGTCTTCATTATGGCGGCATTCTTGGGGAAGGGCGCCCCGACCGCAAACGGGAACACGAAGGGCTAAAGGAGCGGGGCGAGGAGCCTGCAGAGATCCTCGGCCACGCCTGTCAGCAGGTGGCGCTTGCGGAGGACGGCCACGGTACAGTCCTTAAGCACGTCGTCGATCCACGCCCGGATGCTCATCACCTCGGGGCGGGTATAGACGAGGACACCCACCTCGAAGTTCACAAAGAGGCTCCGCAGGTCGAAGTTGGGCGACCCGAACATGGCCACGCGGTCGTCGACCACGATCGCCTTGGCGTGGAGCATCCCGGCGTTGTAGTGGAGGACATGGCCGCCGGCGTTCATGAGTTCGCGGGTGAAGTTGCGCCTCGCGAAGTCGGTCACCGGGTGGTTCGACTTGAACGGCACGACAAGCGTCACGTTGCAGCCGGCTCTCGCTCGGACGATCATGGAGCGAAGGAGCACCTCGTCCGGGATGAAGTAGGGGGTCACGATCCAGATGTCGTGCTCGGCCTGCTGGATCATGGCGACGATGCCCTCGTAGAGCGGGTCGCCGGGAACGTCGGGGCCGCTCGCCACGACCTGGAGTTCGCAGTCCCCCACGATGGGCGCCCCGCCGGCCTGGGCGTCGCGCCTCGTCGGCTCTGGCGGTTGCCGGACCGCGAAGGACCAGTCCGCCGTGAACACCTCGCCCAGGACAACGGCCGCGGGTCCCTCGATCACGGCGCCAAAGTCGCGCCAGCGCTTCGCGTAGGGGGTCGGGCCCATGTATTCCTTCGCGATGTTGCGGCCGCCCACCATGGCGGTCGTGCCGTCAAAGATCGCCATCTTCCGGTGGCTCCTCAGGTTTGCGGAGCCGCGGGAGGTGAACGGCATGACGGGCATGAAGCGCCCGACCTCGCCGCCCGCATTCCGGATCGGGTCCACGAAGCCGCGGGAGGAGGCGAAGCACCCCAGGGCGTCCAGGAGAAGGCGCACCTTGATGCCCTCGCGGGCGCGCTGCGCGAGGAGGTCCACGATGCGCTGGCCCGTGGCGTCCTGGCTCAGGATGAAGGTCGTGAAGTGGATCGAGTGTTTGGCCGCCAGGATCCGGCGTTCCAATTCCGCAAAATCGTCCTCCCCGGTCAGCAGGAACCGGACCCGGTTTCCGCCCACGGGCATGAAGCCCCCGGCCCCCGAGACGGTCTTTGCGACGGGCCCGAAGACGTGGCTGGTTTCCGAGACGCAGATGCTCGGAAGGATGGGAAGGAGCGCCTTCTTGTCCTTAGCCAGGCGCCTCAGCTTTCGGCCTCCAAGGAAGAGGTAGAGCGGCACACCGAGCCATGGGATAAAGACAATCACCAGGAGCCAGGCGAAGGTGTTGGCGGGCGCCCGCCTTTCGCTCATGAGCCGCGCGACCAGGAAAAAGGCCAGGATGAAGCCGGCGACCGTGGAAAGGTGCGCGAGAAGGCCGCCAGGGACATAGCGGTCGACGTATTGCATAAGGGAGGTCATCCGTGGAATCGGCCAATCCCTAGGGATACACTGGTCGAGGCACAAGTGCCGGGAAGGGCCGCGTGTTTCGCGCCGCTGCGGCCCCCGCCTGTGCCAAGGGCCGCCTGGAGCGCCCGAAAAATGAACCTTGACCCGGCCCCCCGCACGTGGATGTTTCGGCGTTTACGTTGGTGGAGTTGAGCAGTGGCCGCTCCGGAGACTGTAAATCTCCCGTCTTACGACACCGTTGGTTCGAATCCAACCTCCACCACCATTTTCGATCACCTTGAGGATGTTTGTTATTGCCAGGCAATAGGATAGAATACCGTGCCACCGCTGCGCCCCCATGTGAACGGCGGCCCTGTTGGTCTTGCCTTCAATCCCAAAGGCCCCCTTTCACGAGTGACTGACACCGCCGGATCCCGCAGCGGCTTTCCCGCCTGGAGGACAAGGCACTATCCGTAATGCCTCCTTTGCCCGGCAAACCCCGTTCTGGGTGGCACCCTGCGCCCCTCTTGGGTCGGAATGGCGTCCTCGTTTCCGACCTCGTTACGCTTGCCGTGGCGCTGAGTGTCGCCTCGGGATTATGGGAGAAGACGGTCTTTCCCGGGGTCGCGTGGGCCGCCGTTGCGCTCGTGTGGATCGCCGCCTCCACCGGGGTTTCCGCGTTCTTTTCGAATGCTTGGATAGGCTCACGGGGCCTGGGCACCGGGAGAGCTGTAGGGCTCGGGCTTTGCGTGGCAGCAAGCGCGCTGACCCTAAAGGGGCTCGCAGATCCGTTCTCGTGGAGGGAGGCCGGCGCGTTCGCGCTCATGCTAGCCGCCGCCTTATGGGGCACGCGGGTGGCGCTGGGACTCATCACCAGGCTGGGCGAGGCCGACGGAGGGGAGGGCCTCCGGCTTGGGCTTGCCCAGTGCGCTGCATTCTTGGCCGTCCGCCCCTACGCCCGGAGCGGGATTCTCGGGGCCGGGGACGCGAACTCCTATTCCCTGATGATCGCCGACGTTGTCGCGCAGTGGCGGGCGGGGATCTTCCCGGTCCTCATCGGGCAGAGCAGCTTCGCCTTCAACGGCGGATTCCATCCGCTCCGGAACGCCCCCTACCTGGCTCACCTGGCGTGGGTGCTCCACCTGCTCTCGCTCGGCACCTTGAACGTGTTTGCGCTCCTTAACCTTACGGTGGTGGCGAGCATGTTGGGGGCGGTCGTGGGCTGTTACGCTGCGCTCCGGATTTCCCTCCCCAAGAATCCTTGGCTGGCCCTTGGGCTGGCCGTCCTTTTCGGGCTTTGCCCCGGGGGGCTCGCGCCCCTTTACGGCGGCGACATGTACCCCACGTTCATGACCCTTCCGTTCGTGCCTTGGTTTTTCCTGGGTGTCCAGAGGAGCTCCCAGTCCCCGGAAAAAGGATGGCCCTGGGTGCTCCAAGGGACGGCGCTGGCTGCGATGTGGATGGCTCACCCGCCTGTTGCGGCCTGGGCCACGCTTTTGGCCGGCCTGGCGGCATTGGGCGTCGTGGTCCGCGAGCGCCAATGGACAGGCTACAGGGGCATGGTCCCCGCCACGGGTGCATTCCTGGCTCTCGCAGGCTACCTCCTCGTGTCGGTCGCCTCCCTGGGCCTGCCCCAGGTAACGCGCGCCGATGCCCTCTCGACCCTCGACTACAAGATGTCGGTCCTTCACCAGAGCTGGGCGAATAGCCTTATGCCGGTGAGTAATGACGTCGGGCGCCTTCTGGGCGATGTGCAGCTTGGCTACGGACTTTGGGCCTGCGTGCTCGTCGCAGCCTGGGGCGCTTCCCGCGAGAGGGCGGGCCGCACGCTCCTGGGATGCTTCGCCCTGATGATCGTGTTCGCATGGCCTATCCCGGGCGTGACCCGGCTAGCGTGGGAAAGCCTGCCGACGGCGCTCCTGGCAGTGACGAACCAGTGGCCGGTCGAACGATTCTATGTCCTGTTGGCCGGCGTGGCCGTTTTCGTGAGCGCCCCGGCGCTCGGCAGGCTTTCATCGCGGGGCCCGACCCAGAGGATGGCGGTCGCTGTGCTTGTGCTCTGCGCGTGCCTCTGGAGCGCCGGCGAGATTCGGAAATTTTACGGGCGGGCGGCCCTGATCGGGGCCTCCGTGCAATCGTCGGAGAACCTCCTGCTGCCCGAGAACATCACGCTTTCGCGGACGCACTCCTACGAGTATCTCGGGACTCCGTCTTATTTTTCGAACGGGCACATGGACCCGAGGCTAGAGACGCGGCTGCTAGACCGGACGACGCGGCAGCCCTTCGCGGACGGTGCCACGCTGCGGTCGGATGGATCCATGGGCGCCCCGCATGTGTCCCCTTTCGTGCTCGAGGGCGCAGGTTCAAACGCCGTCCCTCACACGCTCCAGCTCGACCCGGGACAGCCCCAAGTCCTGAGGTTTGATTTCCTCGGCAATAACCCCGAGGGCGAGCTCCAGTTTGTCGGGGATACGCTCAGTGACCATTACAGCCTCCCGCTTTCCGGACTTTCCCGGTCGTTTGGGGCGGGCCCCCAATCGAGCCGGTCCCTCATCCTGCAAAACAGCACGCACGTCGCCGAGGCCGTCACAATTAGATTTGTAGCGAAGGGCAGCATGTCCGGCGGCGCCTTTGCACGTGTCACCTCCGAGCCGCTCGCGGAAGGGGCGAGGGCCATCCGACTCCTCTCGCTTACGCCCTTCCATGCGTGGGTGGTCGCCGACCGCAACTGTTTCTTGGAAACGCCAAAGCTCTTTGTGCCTGGATATTCAGCGAGAGTGGACGGCGCGAAGGTTCTGCTCCTGAAAACCGCGGAGGGGCTCGTTGCGGTACCCCTCCTCAAGGGCAGCCACGACGTGAGCCTGACCTACGATGGCGGCGCCCTTCTGCTCCTGAGTTACTGGGGATCAGCGTGTGCGTGGCTGGCCCTGATCGTCGTGGTAAGCAGCGTGGCCTTCCGAAGGATGGATGCTGCGGGCTCGGACCCTGGCGCGGTCGAGCCGCGCTTTCGTTGGGATGGGACGCTTGGGGTAGGGCGAGCAAGTGCCTGTGTCGCCGTCGTTGCCGCGGCCGCCGCCGGTTATTGGCTTTTAACGAAGCCCTCTCACACGGAGGGATATGGAGAGGTCCGCATGACCGTGCTATTGCCCTGGGTGGTGGATGGTCGATCGGAGCCCCTGGTGACCACGGGGAGTACCGGTGCCGGTGATTGTGTCTACGTCACCTACCTGGATGGCCTCCATGTGCTCGTGGGCCACGATAAATGGGGCTACGGGGGCGCGAAAAGCGCCCCGATCGCGGTCGATCCAACCGTTCCCCAGGAGATCGAGATCAACATGGTTTCGATGCATCGCTTCGGGGAAGGAGTCGCCCCGGGGGGCTCCTCAGGGCCGGGCAAGAACCTAACGGTCACCTGGAACGGCGTCGCGGTCCTCACCGAGGACTCAGGGGCCTATCCTTCGGCTCCCGATCACGTGACGGTCGGCGAGAATAGAATCGGGGGGTCCACCGCGTTGCCGCGCTTCTCGGGTGAGATCCTGAAGATCACCCGGGGCGCCCCCTAACAATCCTGCTGCGGTCGCGCCGCCGCGGCCCAGTCGCGAAGCGACTGCCGGACGGAATCGAGGACCGGTTCCCAGTCCTGGGGCTTCTGCTGCCGGAACAGGCGCGCAGTGGGGTACCACGGGCTGTCCGTTCGTCCCAACATCCACCTAAAGTCGGGTGCATAGGGCAGGAGAATCCACACGGGCTTACCCAGGGCTCCGGCCAGATGGGCGACGGAGGTGTCGACTGAGACCACGAGGTCCACCTGCGAGATCAGGGCCGCCGTGTCGGCGAAGTCCTGGATTTCACCCCCAAAATACGCGACGCTCTGCCTGGAGCTGACCGTCCGGGCATCCGAAAGCCGGATCTCCTTCTGAAGGCCCACCAGGCGTGAGGCGACTCCCCCCAGGGCGTCGGTGAGGCGCGCCTGCGGAACGGAGCGCCAGCGGTCGAGGTGATGGGTGGGATTGCCGGACCAGGCGAGCCCGACCAGCGGCCGCGGGCCCTCGAGCCTTTGGGCCCACGCCGCGGAAAGCGATGCCGGGGCGGCCAGGTAGGGGATCCTTGCGGGAACGGTCTCCAGCGTCGTCCCGAGGAGAAACGGCAGGCTCATCATCGAGCAGTGCGTGTCATGCGGGGGAAGCGGCTCGCCCGCGGCGACGACCGAGGCGACGCCGCGCACGCTCGACAAGAGGCGCTTCATGCCCGGCTGCACCATGAGATGAACCTCCGCCCCCATCTCCGCGACCCGCTCGGCGTAGCGCACGAAGTGGATCGTGTCGCCAAAGCCCTGCTCGTAGGCGACCAGGATCGAGCGCCCCTCGAGACTCTCCCTGCCGTCCCATTTCTTCCCGGAGAATGCCTGCTGCCAGGGCGGCATGACCCGGTGCTCGTAGCCCCTGAATCCGGCTTCCAGGTCGCCCGCAAGGAGGTGTGCCACGCCCTCGTTGAACGCGATGCGCCGGTTAGAGGGATCCAGGAGAAGGGCCGCCCGGTAGGCTTCCAGGGCGGTGCCGATCTGGTTCTTGGCGACGTAGGCGCTCCCCAGGTTGTTGATGGCCTCCGCGTAGTCGGGCCTGATCTCGAGCGCCCGGGCGTAGCAGGCTATGGCCTCGTCGGGGCGCCCAAGGGAGTGGAGCGTCAGGCCCAGGTTGCCAAGCGAGAGGACGTGCGAGGGGTCGAGCGAGAGCGCCCTCCGGTAGGAGGCCTCCGCATCCGCGAGGCGCCCCTCGGTCCGAAGGACGTTGGCCAGGTTGAAGGCGAGCGCGAGAGAGTCGGGAAGCAGCTCCGTAGCCTTCGAATACGCCTCGATCGCGTCGGTGAAGCGCTCCCTCTTCTCATAGCAGAAGGCGAGGGCGCCGCATGCGAGGCCCATGTTCGGGTTTAGCGTAAGCGCCCGCTCAAACGCGGCAATCGCCTCGGTCCACTTCTTCTCATGGGCGAACGCGTGCCCGGCGTCGGCAAGAGCCACGGCGCTTGCAAGCGGCGATGGGGCGGGCATGAGGGGCAACAGTGCCGCGCAACCAATGGCGGTCAAGGCAGGCTCCCGGCGTTTGGCGGAGCGGTGGAGCAGGGAATCTTCCCCTTGGCATTAGCGCCAGGAATTACCGGGCGGCAGTAACCCCGGTCATTTGGGCGCGGATACCATTGCAGCTTGATTTCCGAGCGCCCGCGTCGCACCTTTTTCCCTCCGCACGGGCGCACCCGGGCTCCATGCCCGCCGTCCCCCGAACGGCACCCCAAAATCCCCCCAGCTATGCAAGTCACGCTTACTTGGCTCGATTACCTGATTCTGCTGACCTACACGGCGTTCGTCGTCGGCATAGGGTTTGCCCTCAAGAAATACATGAGGAGCTCCTCGGACTTCCTCACGTCCGGCCGCTCCATTCCAACCTGGGTCACCGGGCTTGCCTTCATTTCGGCGAACCTCGGGGCCCTGGAACTGGTGGGCATGGCCGCCAGCGGCGCCAAGTACGGGATTTCGACGGCGCACTTCTACTGGGTGGGCGCCATCCCCGCGATGATCTTCCTGGCGGTGTTCATGATGCCGTTCTACTACGGCTCGAAGGCGCGGTCGGTGCCGGAATACCTGAAGATGCGCTTCGACGAGCGCGTGAGGGCGCTCAACTCGACCGCCTTCGCCGTCATGACCGTGTTCGCGTCGGGCATCTCGATGAACGCGCTGGCGAAGCTCCTGCACCTCCTCCTTGGCTGGAACTACCACGCGAGCCTCTGGATCTGCTCGGCGATCGTCCTGGTCTACGTGCTTAAGGGCGGCCTGACCTCGGCCATCTACACCGAGGTCCTGCAGTTCTTCATGATCGTCCTCGGCTTTGCGCCCGTCGTCTACCTGGGACTAAAGGACGTAGGCGGCTACTCCAAGCTGACGGAGATGCTGAGGGGAGTCGCCACGAACCCGTCGTCGCTCAACCTGCGGCCGGAGGGAATTCACTACGGGCCGGGCGCCTGGACCCACGCATGGAGCACGCTCCTAGCGGGCCCGGCCAACAACCCCATGGGGGTCGACTGGTTCGCGATGGTCTTCGGCCTCGGGTTTGTCCTTTCGTTCGGCTACTGGTGCACGAACTTCCTGGTCGTGCAGCGCGCGATGGCCGCACGCAACATGACGGCGGCGCGGAACACCCCGCTTGTCGCGGCCGTACCGAAGATGCTCTTCCCGGCCCTGGTCATCCTGCCCGGCATGATCGCGGTGGCGCTGATGACGGTCCCCTCCAAGGGATACCGGATTCCCGCCCCGATCCTGGACAACGCCGTGTTCGCGCGGACGTTGACGGTCGTCGTCGCCGACGCCTCGGCACCCGCCGACCAGGCGTTCAAGGACGTGAGCGCGGCGGTCGGAAAGAAGATGGACCCCGAGAAGGTCGCAACCCTCATCAAGGACTACGCAGCAGCCCCCATGGCGGAGGACACCTTCCGCGACCGCCTCTGGAACGCGGTGGCCGAGTACGACTACGACGGGGTCATCCTCTCGCTCGTGAAGCGCTACTGCCCGCCTGGCCTCCTGGGCCTGGCCCTCACGGGGCTCCTCGCCTCCTTCATGTCGGGCATGGCGGGCAACGTGACGGCGTTTAACACGGTGTGGACCTACGACCTCTACCAGGCCTATTTTGCTCCGAACCGGAGCGATGAGCACTACATGAAGATGGCGCGCGCCATCACGGTCGTGGGCATTCTCCTTAGCATTGCCTGCGCGTACTTCGCGGCGCTCTACAACAACGCGATGGACATCATCCAGCTTGTGTTCGCGTTTGTGAACGCGCCGCTTTTTGCGACCTTCCTGCTCGGGATGTTCTGGGCCCGGACGACCGGGACCGGCGCCTTCCTCGGGCTATTGGGGGGCACCGCGACGTCCGGCTTGGTCCACGCGCTCACGATCTCCACGGGCAACGCCCCGGGAATGAAGGGCGGCTACCTCGGGGTCGTTCACACGTTCCCGAGCGAGATGGCCCAGAATTTCTGGTTGGCGATCTTCGCCTTCCTGGTCTGCTTCGTCCTGACAGGCGGCATCTCCCTTGCGACGAAAAGGACCAAGACCGACCAGGAGCTCACGGGCCTGGTCTACTCCCTCACGCCCAAGATCAGGGAGGAGGGGACGCCCTTCATTCAGCGCCCCGCCGTCATCGGCGTGGTGCTCCTGGGCGCATGCGTCGTTCTAAACCTAATCTTCTGGTAGAAGGAAAACCTCTATGGGACTCGATATTCGCTGGCCAATCGGCCTCATGTTCTCGCTCGTCGGCCTCCTCATGACCGTCTACGGCATCGTCACGAAGGACGACGCCGCGATGTACCGCCGCTCGCTTGATATCAACATCAACCTGATCTGGGGCGTCGTCCTGCTCGTCTTCGGGGTCCTGATGCTGGTCTTCGCAGCCCGCGGCAAGGCTAAGGGAGCCCAGGCCCCGAAGTAGGCGCCGCCGCTAGGCCAGAGCCTTCTCGGTTGCGGGGTCGAAGAGGTGGGCGTGGGTCAGGTCAAACGTGACCTGGACCCGCTGGCCCGCCTCGAATCTGTCCGTGGGGTTCACCCGGGCGACAAACGACGTGGCGCCCGTGTCCAGGTAAAGGAGCGTCTCTGACCCCATGGGCTCGGAGACCTCGACCTTCACGTCGGCGGTCCGCCCTGGGTCCGGCGCGGCGACCGTCAGCAGGTCGTGGATCGCCTCCGGGCGAACGCCGAACACGATCGCCTTGTCCACAAAGTCTGAGGACCTCCTCGCGAGCCTCTCGTCCAGGGCGATCGTTAGTGGGGCGGCCTGGGTGTTGTCCTCGACGAAGGCCAGGTGGCCCCCGGCCCGGCGCACGGTGCCCTTGAAGAAGTTCATGGGAGGGGAGCCAATGAAGCCCGCGACAAACATGTTCTCGGGGCGGTTGTAGAGCTCAAGCGGCGGCGCCACCTGCATGATGTCGCCGTCCTTCATGACGCAGATCCGGTCGCCCATGGTCATGGCCTCGACCTGGTCGTGCGTCACGTAGATCATGGTGGCGCCGAGCCGGGCATGGAGCTTGGAGATCTCCGTGCGGGTCGAGACCCGCATCTTTGCGTCCAGGTTCGAGAGCGGCTCGTCAAAGAGGAAGACCTTGGGCTTGCGCACGATGGCGCGCCCAAGCGCCACCCGCTGGCGCTGCCCTCCGGAGAGGGCCTTCGGCTTGCGCTCCAGGAGCGCCTCCAGGCCCAGCATGGCCGCGGCCTCGCGCACCCGCAGGTCGATGTCCCCCTTCGGGAACTTCCTTAGCCTAAGCCCAAAGGCCATGTTCTCATAGACCGTCATGTGCGGGTAGAGGGCATAGTTCTGGAAAACCATCGCGATGTCGCGGTCCTTGGGCAGCACCTCGTTTACGACCTGCCCTGCGATGCGCACGGTGCCCCCGGAGATCTCCTCAAGGCCCGCGATCATCCGGAGGGTGGTCGACTTGCCGCAGCCCGAGGGGCCCACCAGCACCATGAATTCGCGGTCCTCGATCTGGAGGCTTATGCTCTTTACAGCCGTTATGCCGGGGCCGCTTTTTTCGGGGTATACCTTGGTGAGGGTTTCGAGCTGGACCTGGGCCATAAAGGGATGGGGAGGATCGCGTTAAAGGGGGGACGCGCATTTTCAGCCGAAAATGAGCCTTGCAAGCGATTTACCCGCTAAACAGAACGAATGCTCCAGACAGGCAATAACAAAGAATTGCCACTCATAACTCCTTATCATGTCGCTTCGTGCGTTCTTGCGCGGGTGCGGCACTCGATCGGGTGCCCTGAGCCTGCAAAATGCCGTTCACGACCTCCTCCAACCCCACCTTCCCGTCACAATTTGTATGGGGCGCCGCCACCGCGGCCCCCCAGATCGAGGGAGCGGCGTTTGCCGACGGCAAGGGGGAGTCCATCTGGGACCGCTTCTCCCGCATCCCAGGTAAGATCCTTAAGGGCGACACGCTCGACGTGGCGTGCGACCACTACAACCGCTTCAGGGAGGACTTTGCGCTCATGCGCTCGCTCGGGATCCGCAACTACCGGCTCTCGGTAGCATGGCCCCGGATCTACCCGAAGGGCGACGGCGCGATCAACCAGGCCGGGCTCGATTTTTATCACCGCCTCTTTGACGCCCTCAAGGAGAACGAGATCACGCCGTGGGTCACGATGTTCCATTGGGACCTGCCCCAGGCCCTCGAGGACCGGGGCGGCTGGACCGACCGGGTGACCGTGGACGCGTTTGCCACCTACGCCGACACCCTGGTGAAGGAGTTCTCCGGGAAGGTGAAGAACTGGATTACGCTTAACGAGATCCGCTGCTTCACGTCCCTGGCCTACGGCCCATGGGGCTTGGCGGCCCCGGGACGTTCGGTGGGCCCGCAGAAGTTAAGCGAGACCTTCCACAACGCCCTCCTGTGCCACGGCCACGGAGTGCGCGCGGTGCGCGCCCATGGCGGAAACGGCGCGCGGGTGGGGCTCACCGACAACTGTGACACGCCGATACCGGTAACCGAGACGGAGGGCGACATCGCGGCAGCCAACGCCTGGTTCGTGGAGCGCAACCTGCACATCCTGGACCCCATCTACCGGGGTGCCTATTCCGAGGAGTACCTGAAGCGCGTGGGCAAGGACGGCCCCACCGTCCGTCCGGGCGACTTTGAGCTCATCAGCGCCCCGACCGATTTCCTCGGGATCAACATCTACACGGGCTTCTTTGTCCGGGCCCACGCCGGCGCCAAGTACCAGGACGTGGACACGGACGAAAGCTACCCGAGGGCCGACAGCAAGTGGCTAAAGATAACGCCGCAGGCGATCTACTGGGGATTGCGCCTGGCTCACGAGAACTACGGCCCGAAGGAAATCTACGTGACCGAGAACGGGTGCGGCTACGACGACGAGCCGGTCGTCAACGACGAGGTCCTGGACCTGCACAGGCGCGAATTCCTCCGGGGTTACCTGCGAGAGCTTCACCGCGCCATCCAGGACGGCGTGCCGGTCAAGGGCTACTTCGTCTGGTCGCTCCTCGACAACTACGAGTGGGCCGACGGCTACACCCGGCGCTTCGGCATCGTGCACGTGGACTTTGTGACGCAGAAGCGCACACCCAAACTTTCCTCGCGCTATTACTCGGAAGTGATCAGGCTGAACTCCATCGTCTAGCGCATGAGCCTTTTTGGGATCGATTTGGGTGGCACCAAGATCGAGGGAGCGGTGATTGACCCCGCCAGGCCCGATTGCGCGCTCTGCCGCCTGCGGCTGCCGACCGAGGGGGCAAATGGATATGAGCACGTGATCAGGCAGGTCGTGAAGATCGTGGCGATGCTTGAGCGGGAGTCGGGCGAGAAGAGGCCGGCCGTGATCGGGATCGGGACCCCGGGCGTCATCGACCCGCTCTCGGGCATCCAGAAGAACTCCAACACGACCTGCCTGAACGGCAGGCCCCTCGGCAGGGATCTCTCGCGCGCCCTGGGGGTCGAGCCGCGGATGGCCAATGACGCCAACTGTTTTGCCCTGGCTGAGGCGATGTTCGGGGCGGGGCGCAACCGCAAGGTGGTCGTCGGGCTTATCCTTGGGACCGGATGCGGCGGCGGCATCGTCGTTGACGGGAAGGTGCTGGACGGGATCCACGGGATCGCGGGGGAATGGGGCCACAACCCCCTGCGCGGCGAGCGCACCCTGTGCTACTGCGGCCGGAAGGGCTGCATTGAGACGGTCATCTCCGGTCCCGCCCTGGAGCGGTACTATAAGGAGCATTCCGGCCGAAGCATTCGCATGCCCGAGATCGCGGCCCGCGCCGCAAAGGGCGAGCCGGCCGCCCGGGCGACGCTTCGGCGCCTGCAGGCCAAGTTTGGCGAGGCGATCGCTGCGGTCATCAACATCCTCGATCCCGACGCGGTCATCATCGGCGGCGGGGTCGGCAACATTGACATCCTCTACGAGGAAGGAACCCGCAGGGCAGTCCTTAAGCACCTCTTTAACACCGAAATCCGGACCGAGTTCCTGCGCCCGACCCTTGGCGACAGCGCGGGTGTTTTCGGCGCCGCGATGCTCAGCGCTTCGTCCAGATCCTGAGCGAGGCGAGGAGAAAGTCCTCCAAGGCCGCGGACTCGTTCAGATTCACCCTGAGGAGGCCGGCGGCCCGCTCCAGGGCGTCGGTCGAGGCGATAAGGGGGCGCCTAGCCTCGGTGTCCCCGGAGGCGAGGAGCTTCAGGGAATGGGCACGCGTGGCCGCCTCGATCCCCGCGAACATCCTCATGCGCAGTCCGACCGAGATCTCGACCTCGATGGCGGCGACCTCGTCATCATCGGTGGCCTCCGGCAGAAGCGCCTTGCGGCGCGTGGTCTCAAGGGCCGACGCCTTGTCGAGCACCGCCCCAAAGCGCGCCACCAGGCCATAGAGGCCAAAGATGCCCTCGGCGGCCGAGCGGCCTGCCGCCACGCCCTGGCCCAGGCGCTCGAGCCACGCGCGATAGTCCGCGAGCCACGCCTCCCATCCCTCGGCGGGGACCGCAGCGGAAAGCCCCGGGAACCGGAAATGGAGCACCCGGCTCCGGATCGTCGGAAGAAGCGCATACGGGCGGCCCGTCAACAGGAGGAGGGTCGTGTTCGCCGGCGGCTCCTCGAGCGTCTTGAGCAGGATGTTGGCAGCGGCCGCGTTCATCCGGTCGGCGTCATGGAGGACCACGACCTTGTACTGGGAGACGCTCGGCGAGACGTTGATCTGGCCAATCAGGTCGCGGATCGCCGACGCGGTGATCGAGCGGGACCTGCCCGCCGGCCGCACGAGGAAGCAGTCGGGGTGGCGGTCGGGCGGGTACGGGGACGGACTCTTTGCGCCCCGGTTAAGGAGCCGGTCGGCCAGGGCCAGGGCGGCCGACGCCAGGACCTCCGGGTCGTCGCCGGCCAGGAGCAGGCTATGGGAGAGTCGGCGTCGCTCGATCGCCCGCTCGATCACGGAAACGGCCGGCGTGCCCTCCAACGCCGGCGGCCATGGGACCGTCGCGGGCATTATCAGGATATCCGGAGCTTAACCGCTTCCCAGATCCTCTTCTCGGTGGTCGCGGCGTCGGCCTTGCCATCCACGACGACGAAGCGCTCGGGCAGCCCCTTGGCAAGGACCAGGTAGCCCTCGCGGATCTTGTCGTAGAAGTCGAGGTTCTCGCGCTCCATGCGGTCGGGAAGGTCCGAGGCGCGCTGGCGGATGCGGGCAAGCCCGACCTGGGCGGGAACGTCGATCACGATCGTCAGGTCCGGCATGACGTTGCCGACGGCGAAGCGGTTGATCTGCGCCACGGGATCTGCGGCGAGGTTCCGGCCGATGCCCTGGTAGACCGTGGAAGAGTCCAGGTAGCGGTCGCTCAGTACGATCGAGCCGCGCATGAGCGCCGGGGCGATGATCTCCCGTACCAGCTGGGCGCGTGCCGCCGCGAAGAGAAGCAGCTCGGTCTCCGGGCACATCTCGTCCCCCTTGGAGTTGTGGACAATGATGTTGCGGATCTGCTCGCCGATCTCGGTGCCTCCGGGCTCCCTGACCGTGGTGACGTCGCGCTTCAGCTTCTGGAGGTGCTCGGCGAGGCGCGTGATCTGGGAGGTCTTGCCGCTTCCCTCCGAGCCTTCGAACGAGATGAGCTTCCCGGTGTGTTTGGACTTAAGGACCATGTCTGGCCCAGAATGGGTAAATCCCCGGCATTTGGCGAGGACGCTTTGAAATCCAATGGACGAATCGTGAAAAACCCCCAACTCTGGGCCCATGTTCGTGCATTTCGTACCTGTCCTAGCGGCAGCCAACATCATCGACGTCTTCGAGCACTGCGACGTGGTCGGCCAGACGATCACCGGCTGCCTAGCGGTCGGAAGCGTGATCGCCTGGGCTGTCATGTTCGGCAAGCGCGGCGAGCTCAGTTCGATCAGGCGCCTTAACCACCAGTTTGAGCGGCACCTGCGCGATCAGAAGAACCTGCTCGACCTGCCGGAATCGCTTCGCCAGCGCCGCGACATCCCGTACGCGGACCTGCTGAGCGACGCCGTCGAGGCCTACTGGAGGGCTGCGGCTATCGGCAAGGAGAAGGGAATCGACACCACGCGCTTCCGCCTCGAGCACGCCGAGAACGCCCTGCAGCGCGCGCTTGCCCGCCAGACGCTTCGCTACGAGTCGAACATGATCTTCCTGGCCTCCGTGGTGTCGGGCGCCCCGTTCCTCGGGCTCCTGGGCACGGTGTGGGGCGTCATGGACGCCTTCGCCGCGGTGTCGGTCCAGCAGACGGCGAGCATCCAAACCTTGGCGCCCGGTGTCTCCGCCGCGCTCCTTACCACGATCTCGGGGCTCCTCGTGGCGATCCCTAGCCTCTTCGGCTACAACCTCCTCTTTGCCTCCACCAAGACGCTCACCACCGAGCTCGAGAACTTCGCGAGCTCGCTGGCCGACCGCATCGAGCTCGAGTCGGACTAGGACCGCCAAGCCCGGCAAACACCATGGCCAGGACCTTCAGGAGACCCCGTCAGTCGCACCCGATCGCGGAGCTCAACGTCACGAACCTTATCGACCTGGGTTTCACGCTGCTGATCATCTTCATGATCACCACGCAGGCGACCCAGGAGCAGACCATCCCGGTCAACCTGCCCGCGGAGTCCAAGAGCGCCCAGCAGAACGCCGACAAGAACGCGCACTTTGTGGCGATATCGATCGACGCGAAGGGAAACACCTACATCGACACGAACCCAAAGCCGGTGGGTATTGCCGAGCTGCGAAGCCGGCTCCACGTGTACGCGCTTGAATCAAAGCCCCCGGTCATCCGCGTCCGCGGCGACGCCAAGGTGCCCTACGAAAAGATCGTGGCCTTGATGGATGAGCTAAAGAAGGCCAACCTGCTTAAGTTTACTTTCGACACCCAGGCCGCCTCGAAATGACCGCAACGTCCCCAGGAGCCTATGGCATGTCCGTGCTGATCCATGGCGCGGCGGTGGGGCTCGTCCTGTTTTTCAGCTTTGCGGCGAGCACGATCCACGACGATAGCCCCAAGATCCTCGAGCTGGTGGCCGGTGCCGGCGACAACTACGGCGCGACGGAGGCGCCGGCCCTCGGGAGTCCGGGCGGCGTGAAGCTCGCGTCGCCCCTGGTCACCCGCGCCGAGCCTCTTCCGACTCCGGCGCCACAAGCCCCGCCGATCCAGGCCGCCCCCCTCCAGGCCGTTCCCGCCCCGACCAAGCCCGCCAAGCCGGTCGACCTTGTCGCCGAGCTTAAGCGCGTTGAGGCAAGGCGCGAGAAGCGGCTCGAGGATAAGTACCAGAAGGAGAAGGCGGCAGAGGAGAAGCGCATCTCGCATGAGGAGTTCCTGAAGGAGCAGTCGGCGGCCAAGGCCGGCAAGGTCTCCCACATCGACGCCGAGGGCATCAAGGAGGGCGTCATCGGGGGCTCGACAAGGAACACGGTGGGCGGCGCGGGGGGCAAGGCGCTCACGCGCGAGGAGGGAAGCGAGCTCGACGCCTACTTTTCCCTCCTAAAGTCCCGCATAAAGGAGAACCACACCCCGCCGGAGGGCGTGAGCGACAGCCTCTCGGCGAAGCTGGAATTTTTCGTCGCGGCTGACGGCGCCCTCTCGCACGTGCGCATCATCCGATCCTCGGGCAACCCCGACTTCGACCGCTCGGTGCTCGAGGCCTGCGAGCACACCCATTCGATCGGGCCACGGCCCGACAGCCGCAGCGAGACCGTGCAGATGACCTTTAAGATGCGCGAGGACGAGTCGCCCTAGCGGCGAAGCTGAATTCAACCCCCAATCCCCATGAACCCCTTTAGAAGCCTTTCGGGCTTGGCCCTCCTGTGCCTATGCGTGAGCGCGCCTGCGCAGAACGCTCCCCGGGCCCTATACCAGGACCCCAGCCAGCCCGTGGAGGCGCGGGTTAAGGACCTGATCGGAAGGATGACCCTGGAGGAAAAGGTGGCCCAGCTCCAGGGGTTCCGGCCCAAGGATCCCCATGCCTTTGACGACAAGGGGAATTTCGTGGGCGGCACCGATTCCCCGGCGCTCATGAACGGGGCGGGTTCAGTCTGGGCGGGGGGAGACCGGTTCGCCTCCAATCCCCGGGACAGGGTGATGCGCGTCAACTCGGTCCAGAGGTACATGGCGGAGAAGACGCGCCTTGGGATCCCGGTCTTTGTCTTCGCGGAGGCGCTCCACGGCTACATGGCCGCGGGCGCCACGAGCTTCCCCGCGGCGATCGCCCTCGGGGGCACCTGGGACACGGCGCTTGTGGAGCGGGTGTTCACGACGGCCGCGCAGGAGGCCTACGCCCGCGGTGTCAGGCAGGTGCTTGCCCCGGTTCTTGACCTGGCGCGCGATCCGCGTTGGGGCAGGTTCGAGGAGTGCTACGGGGAGGACCCATACCTGGTCTCCCGCATGGGAATGGCCGCGATCTATGGCCTCCAGGGCAGGGGCACGCTCGTCGAGCCGGGCCATGTCGCCGTGACCCTCAAGCATTTCGCGGGGCACGGGCAATCGGAGGGGGGCCGCAACATCGCGCCTGTCTCCTTCTCCGACCGGGAGTTCCGGACAAACCACCTCTATCCTTTCGAGATGGCTGTGAAGGTCGCCCACGCCCACTCGATCATGGCGTCCTACAACGAGTGGGACGGCGTGCCGAATCACGTGAATCACCGTCTGCTGACGGATATTCTCCGCACCGAATGGGGGTTTGACGGGTTCGTTATGAGCGACGGCGGCGGAATCGACGTCGTCTACGAGGACCACCATGCGGCCGCCGGACCCGCGGAGGCGGGGATCCTCGCGATTGAGGCGGGGGTCGACTACGACCTAGGGGGCAAGGGGCGCTGCTTCTCCACGCTGGCTGCGGAGGAGCGCGCGGGAAAGGTCTCGATGGCCGCCATCGATCGCGCGGCCGCGGATGTACTCCGCGTGAAGTTTCTAAGCGGGCTGTTCGACCGTCCCTATTCCGACCCGGACCAGGTGGACAAAATCACCAATTCTGACGAGCACAAGGCGCTTGCGCGCGCGGCGGCCGACGAGGCCATGGTGCTCCTTAAGAACGAGGGCCACGTGCTGCCCTTCGATGCAGCCAAGGTCAAGACGCTCGCCGTGATCGGGCCAAACGCGGCCGAAGTGCATCTGGGCGGCTACTCGGCCGTGCCCATGGCCGGCGTGAGCATTCTGCAGGGCCTCAAGGCCTTTGCCGGCGAAACGATGAAGGTCGTCTACGCCGAAGGCTGCAAGCTGACGGCCAACCACGCCTCGGGTTGGCTCGTAAACGAGAACCCTGTCATGAACGACCCGGCAGACGACTCGAGGCTCATTGACGAGGCGGTTGCCGCCGCGCTTAGGAGCGACGCCGTGGTGCTGGTCTTGGGAGAGAACGAGCTCCTGCGGCGCGAGGCTTGGAGCGAGGACCACCGCGGCGACCGGGACACGCTGGAGCTCGTGGGCCGCCAACAGGACCTTGCTACGGCGATCCTGGCGACGGGCAAGCCGGTCGCGGTGCTCCTGGTTAACGGCGGCCCCCTTTCCGTGAACGCCCTCCAAGGAAAGGCTCCTGCCATCATCGAGTGCTGGTACCTGGGACAGGAGACCGGGCCCGCCGTCGCCGACGTTCTTTTCGGGAAGGTGAGCCCAAGCGGGAAGCTGACGGTCACCTTCCCGAGGTCGGTCGGGCAGGTCCCCGACTATTACGACCACAAGCCGTCCCGCATGCGCAGCTACGTCCTCGCGGACTCGACGCCGCTCTATCCCTTCGGGTACGGCCTGAGCTATGCCGCGTTCGATTACTCGAACCTGCAGGTTTCACCCGCCAGAATAGCCCCGGGGGCAACGGCGAAGGTCTCAATTGACGTTGCGAACTCGGGTTCGGTGGCAGCCGACGAGGTGGTTGAGCTCTACATCCATGCCGTGGTGAGCCTCCCCGTTCGGCCCGTCGAGGAGCTTAAGGACTTCCAGCGGGTGACGCTTAGCCCGGGCGAAAAACGCACGGTCACCTTTGACCTGACGCCGGACAAGCTCGAGGCCTTCAACCTGGAGATGCGCCGCACGGTCGAACCCGGGGACTTTGAGATCCTCGTGGGAAAGTCGTCGGCAGACGTAGTGAAGGCCACGCTTCAGGTCAGGTAGGCCTCCGCCTAGGTCCTAAGCGCGTCCCGGGTCGGCAGGACGCAGCGGTAGCCCTCCTCGGAAAGGTGCTTCAGGAGGAGCCCCACGTACTCAAGGCGCTGGGCCGGACGCACGCCGCACTCATGCGCGAGAAGGATGCCGCCAGGCCGGATCTGACGGGCGATCCGCGAGAGGGCGGCCTGCGGCCTCCGCCGGCCGCCGTCCAGGCCCCGTGCGTTCCAAAGGACAAGAATCATCCCGCGGGACGCCAGTTCCGGCTGGAGGAACGGGTTCCTGACGCCGACGGGGGGCCTGAAATAGCGCTCAAAGGGAACGTCCGCCAGGAGGAGCGCCGCGACGCAGCGGTCGATCTCCGCGGCGATTCGCCTGGGCCCGGCACCCCAGAAGGTCCATGCGGGGTGGGTGTGCGTGTGGTTCGCGATCGAGTGCCCTTCAGCTACGATCATGCGCGCAAGATCCGGGTGCCTCTCGACCTGCTGACCGACCAAAAAGAACGTGGCCTTCGCCTGGTGGCTTCGGAGGAGCCTCAGGAGCGCCGGCGTGCTGGCCGGATCCGGCCCGTCGTCAATGGTGAGCCACACGTTGCGCCCGGGCGTCTCGAAGGTGGTCGCCGCGGGGCCGAAGGCCTGGTGCGAGGGCAGCATGAATTGCATGAAGATCCACGGGTCCGGAGCAAAAAAGACGAGGATCGCCAGGCGCGGGTGGTGCAGGAGCGCCAGGGCGCCGGCGCAGACCTTGAAGCCGAGGAAGACGGATAGCCAGGGTCTCACAGGGTGTCTATTCCGTGGCCCGGGGCGACGCAGAGAGGGGAGTACATCTCCGGCCAAGGTATCGGCCCACGATTGACCTGACCAAGCAGGAAATTGCTTGTCCGTTTGCCCCTGCTGCGCGTAGGTCGAGGCGCATGACGGTCGAATTCGCCCTTGGAGGGCCGGCGGACGCGGATCACGGGGCCTTTGAGGCAGGGCTGCCCCTGCTCTCGGGCGAGCCGCGGGAGATCCTCCTGGAGCGCGCGGGGCAATCGGAACGCCGCGGCGACCTCCTGCTCTGGACGGGGCAAGGGTCGATGGCGGGCATCGCGCGGGTGAGGCCGGAGGAAGGGCTCGAGCAGGCCGCGGGCCGCGTATATGGCCAGGTGATCCGCGCGGCAGAGGGCCTGCATCTCCACCGCCTTTGGAATTTCGTGCCGAGCATCAACGGCCGGGGTGTCGAGGGCCTTGAAAACTACCGCGCCTTTTGCCGCGGCCGCTCCGTCGCATTCGAGACGGCCCTCGGCCGGGATTTCACGCGCAGGCTCCCTGCGGCCTCCGCGGTCGGCACGGCCGCAGGAGAGCTTACCGTTGTCTTCCTTGCGGGGGCCGAGGCGCCGCGGCATTTCGAGAACCCGCTCCAGGTGCCAGCTTACGAGTACCCCACCGAGCACGGACCCAGGCCGCCGAGTTTCGCGCGCGCCACGGTCGTTCCCAGGGGCGACAGGGTGGATGCGTATATTTCGGGCACCTCATCGGTGGTCGGCCATGAGACCGTGGCGCCAGGCGACACCCCGGGCCAGCTCGAGTGCACCTTCGAGAACCTCAGGCAGATCTCCCGGGCCAGCGGCCTCGGGGAGCGTCTCGGCTCCGGGAGCGCGCCGAGCCGGCATTTCAAGGTCTTCCTCCGGAGTGAGCGGGACCTGGGCCTCGTTTCAGAGGCCCTCGAGCGGCAAGGGATGCTCGCGCCAGGGGATGCGGTGAGCTACCTGCGAGCGGACATCTGCCGCGCAGCGCTCAACGTCGAGATCGAGGTTGCCGTGCGCGGGGCCGACAGGAGGTGACGCAGTTTTTGCACGTCCGTCTTGCCGCGGCCGGTGACGGGAAACTCCGCGAGCATAAGGAGGCGCGAGGGCACCTTCCACGATGCGAGGTTTGAACGCAGCCTGCGCTTAAGCTCGGCTGCGGACGTGTCCGCCACAACGGCCGCGGCGAGCAGGGGTTCGGTGCCCGGCAGGGCGTGGGCAAACGCGTCCCGCACCCCCGGCAGCGACCTTAGGGTCCGCTCGATTTCCGCCAGGTCGAGCCGTCGGCCTGCCACCTTCACCACCCGGTCTGTCCTCCCAAGTAGCACAAGTTCCCCGTCTTCGTTAAGGCAGGCGCGGTCGGCGGGGATAAACTTGCCCCGCCCGAGCACCGCGGGGCTCGACACCTGGAATGCCCCGCGTCCCCTGAACACGACGCGGACCCCCTTGAGCGGCGCGCCCACGCTTCGCCCGGCGAGGGTTGCCTGCCCGGATCGGTCAAATGCGATGCCGCCGGTTTCGCTTGTCCCGTAGAATCCGTGGACGCTGATCCCGAACCTCTGATGAAAGGCCCATGCCACCTCCCTGGGGAGCGGAGATCCGGCCGAAACCACGAGCCGGATGCTGTCGAGGGATCCCTTCTCCAGGTCGCTCGCCGCGAGCGCCCTTATCAAGGGCGGAACGGTCGCAAGCACGGTTGGCCTGTGACGGAGGGCGTCAGACGCGATCGCGTGCGGGAGCGGGCTGGAGGCGCAGACAATGTGGGTGCCCTGAAGGAGGAGCGGCATGACCAGGTTACCCAGGCCGTAGGAGTAGCCGAACGGAATGGTGGCCAGGTTTGAGTCACCCGGGCGGATTCCCATGGTTGCGCAGATCTGGCGCCCGTCGGCCACCATCTGGGCCGCCGTGGCCTCCAGGCCCTTCGGAGACCCGCTGCTCCCGCTGGTGAGCTTCACAAGGAAGGGCAGCGTGCGCCCTGCCGCTTTGCGACCACGGGAGCCGATGGGCGAAAGACGGCCGTCGCGCCAGAGGTGCGTGGCGCCCAGGGCCTGGGCTGCAGCGACCGTCGCACCCTCGGGCTCCGCCGGGTCTATCGGCACCGGCACCGAGCCCGCCATCGCCAGGCCGAGGAAGACCTCGAACCAGCGGCCGCCGTTTGGAACTGACATAACGACCCTGCGGCCGCGCGGCCGCGGGACTGAGATCGTGTAGGCTGCGGCAAACCCGGCGGCGGCATGGGCGATAGCGGACCTTGTCCACAGGGTCCCCGTGACGGCATCCGTAACGGCCGCCTGGACGGGGCACGCCTTTACCACGGCCTTCCAGATGCGGAGCAAGGGGCTGTCCATGACCGAAAGCGTGTGGTGGCCCCCCGGACGGGCGAGAAAAATTGCGGGTGTACATCCGACTTGGGCTTCGGCAGCCTCGTATGCAGGATGAGCGAAAATCCGCAGCCGCATGCCTGGGACGCCATCATTCTGGGCGGAGCTCTGGCGGGTTCCTCGGTGGCGCTTCTCCTGCGCCGGCGCAATCCGCGCTGGCGAATCCTGATCATAGAGAAGAGCGAGAGCCTCGGCCGTCGCGTCGGGGAATCCACCGTCGAGACGAGCGCCTTTTTCCTTGGCCGCGTGCTCGGGCTAACGGACCACCTTAACGAGAAGCACCTGGTCAAGCAGGGCATGCGGTTCTGGTTCTATAACAAGAAGACCCGGGGGCTGGCCGACTGCAGCGAGACGGGCCCGAAGTACAATGTGCGCTTCCCGGGCTACCAGGTCGACCGTGCCGTGCTGGACGAAGAGGTGCTCTCCCGTGCCGTGGCCGAGGGAGCGCACCTCCTAAGGCCGGTTCGGATAAAGGAGGTGCTTCTGGCCGAAGGGGGAATCCAGACCGTGCACTGGACGAGGGAGGATGGGACGGCCGGCACGGAGCGGGCCCGGTGGGTCGTCGATGCCTCCGGCGTCGCAGCGATCCTCGCCCGAAAAAACGGCTGGCTCGTGACCAACAAGGCGCACCCGATCGCCGCATGCTGGAGCCGCTGGAACGGGGTCAAGAGCCTCGACTCCCGGGAATTCGCCGAGCGAAACCCGGAGTGGTCCAGGCGGTGCAAGGCGGTGCGCTTCACGGCCACCAACCACATCTGCGGTAAGGGATGGTGGTCCTGGTGGATTCCGCTCAAGGGAGGGGACATGAGCGTCGGGATCGTCTACGACCAGAGGATCACCGAGCTGCCCGAGGGGCAGAGCATCGGGGCCCGGCTGCGCGCCTTCATGGTCGAGCACCCGGCGGCCCGCGAACTCCTGGACGGGGCCACATTCCAGGAGGGCGATGTCCATTTCCGCCGCAACTGCGCCTACTCGTGCACCCGGTACGCCGGGGACGGGTTTGTTCTTGTCGGGGACGCGGCCGCGTTCATGGACCCCTTTTACTCTCCAGGCATGGACTGGATCAGCTTCTCGGCAAGCGCCGCCGCCGCCCTGGTCGACAGCTGCCTGTCGGGGCGCAGCGCCCCCGAGCGCGTGGCGCGGCACAATGCCAACTTCAAGGCGTCGCACGACCGCTGGTTCGACGCGATTTACCGCGACAAGTACTACTACATGGGTGACCACGAGCTGATGACCCTGGCGTTCCGGCTGGACCTTGGGAGCTATTACCTTGGGGTCGTCTCCCGGCCCTTCGCCACGGGAAACTCGGCCCTCGAGATCCCGGCATTCGCCCCCCAGGGGGGGCGCGCCGCCGGAATCCTGATGGCGTTCTACAACCGGCGCCTCGCGCGAATCGCCCGCTCGCGGATGGAACGCGGAACCTGGGGCCGGAGGAACACCGGCAGGTATTTCGGGTTTATCAGCTATGAATTGAACGGTCGACTCCTGCCGAGGGTCGTGGGACAACTCGCGATGTGGCTGGTTCTTGAGGCACGCGAGGGGTGGAGGACCTGGTTTACGCACGCGAGGGTGGAGAGCCACCCGCCGTTGCCCGTTGCTTCTCCCGTCCACTGAAAGTGACCATGCCAGATTTCCCCACCCACACTCCCAGACCGGCTCTCGCTCGCTTCCCCGCCGAGATCTTGGGCGCATACGAACGCCACCGCGCCACCGGGGACCCTGGGGCCCTGGGGGAGCTCGTCATTGCGGCCGTCGTGGACTACCGCCCCTCCGGCGCTGGCGCCGAGGCTCGGGTGACGGACCACACCCGGCTTTTCGAGGATCTCTCCTACGACTCGGTCGCCGTGGCCGAGCTCATTTTCTTTTTTGAGGACCTGTTCGATGTGACCATCTCAAATGACGATATCATGGGTGTCAGGACCGTGGGCGACCTGCGGGCATGCGTGGCCAAAAAGCTTGCAGGCTCAGCGCCAAAGTAGGCTCCCGTTTTTAGGGCTCAATACAGGTTGATGCGGCGGCCTCATTAGGGCAGTGTCTGGGCCCCTAGATATGCCCGACCCCCTGATTGCCAAGCTCAAGATCCTGATCGTGGAAACGCTTAGGCTGGAGGATATTGCTCCAGCCGACATCCCGGACGACGAACCCCTCGTGGGCGGAGGCCTCTCCCTGGACTCCATTGACGCCTTGGAGCTGGTCGTGCGCCTCGAGAAGGAATTCGGGATCAAGATTGCGACGAGCGAGGAGGCAAAGAGGGCCTTGGCAAACGTGGCCGCGCTTGCCGCGTACATCAGGGAGCGGGCCGATCCGGGCCGCCTTCCGACTTGAGGGCACCCGGGCCGCCTCACCCCAAGCATGGCCGGACCCCCTGCATCCATCCGCCTTGCGGCTAGCGGCTGCATCACGCCGTTCGGGGACGCCAGGGATACCCTAGCGGGCCTTTTGGAGGGAGCGAGCGCCCTCAGGATGCTCAGTGCGCTCGGCCGTAGCGGCGGCGATCCTGTGCCCCTCGCGCTCCTGCCCGGTCGGGAGCTCGACGACACGAGCCCGCCGGCCTGGCTTGCCGTGCTCCAGAAATTGGGGGCCTTGATTCCCGGCGAGGGGTGGGGTTCGCCCCAGAGGCCCGTGTTTGTGACCGGCAGCAATTTTGGCGTCGGTGGGCTCTACGCGCTGCGCCGGTTCGGGGAAACCTCGTTCGCGGCATGGGGGGCGCCGCCGACCTGCACCGATGAGGTTCGGCGCGCTCTCGGGTGGGGACCCGATGTCTCGATCCTCTCGCATGCATGCGTGTCCGCGCACCTGGGCCTCCTGGAGGCTACCCGTGTGGTCGAGGCGGGCCTCGCCGAGAAGGCGCTCGTCCTCTCCTTCGATTTCCTGAGCCCGTTTGTCGCGGGGGGATTCCATGCGCTTAAGATCCTAAACGGCGAATTCCCGCTTCCGTTTCGCGAGAGGGCGACGGGGTCGATCGGGCTTGGCGACGGCGCGGCTTTCGCGGTCGTGTCCCGGGACGACGGGGACTTTGCGCTCGAGGGACAGAGCCTCTTTAACGAAATGCATCACTTCACGGCCAACCGCGCGGACGGCTCGGGCTTTGCGACGTGCCTGGCGGGTGTCTCCGGGCCGGCGAGCGGCCTAAGGGTCTGGTTCAAGGGGCATGGCACGGGGACCCTGGAGGCCGGAAGGATGGAGGTGGCGGCCGCGTCACAGGCGCTCCCTGGGTCCCCGATCACCGGGTGGAAAGGGAGCCTTGGGCACACGCTTGGAAGCTGCGGCCTTGTGGAGCTGGCGATCGCGGTGGAGGCGATAAAGGGCGGAACGGCGCCCGGCGTCATCGCCGGGCCGGGCGCCGCGATGGCGGACCTGGTTGCCACCGAGAACTTCCCTACCGGGTCCTTCGACGGCGTCGTGTGCGCCAGCAACGCCTTCGGGGGCGCCCATGCCGCCTTTCTTCTCCGCCATGCTTGAACGGGCCATCCAGGCACTTGTGACCGATGACCCGGGCCGGGAGGCTGCCGCCTTCATTCGGGAACGCCTGAAGGGGAGGTTTCCCCCGGGGAGCACGCGCCGCATGACGACGCTTGGGCTCATCGTGGGCAACGCGCTCGCGCAGCTCGATCCGACGCAGGAGGATTCAATCCTCTACGCGAGCGGCTACGCGGAAAGCCGGGCACTGGAGGATTTCCTGGACAGCTTCCCGGCTCCAAGCCCCACGCTCTTCCAGACCTCGATTCATCCAAGCGCCGTGCAGCAGCTCTTGATCGGCCGCCAGCGCGCGATCGGCGAATTTATGCCCGTGTCCGGCGGCAACCTCCTGGCCTTTCAGGCGCTTAGGGCCTGCATGCTCTCGCCGTCTCCGCGCGCGCTCCTCTGCGGCGGCGAGGAGACCGGGACCTGGCTTCTCGAGCATCGCCTGGCAAGCGAGCGGACGTTCGGGTTTGCCGCCGCCCTAACGCGCCAGCGTGGCCCCGGAATGCTCGGCAGCGTGCGGCTGGCGCCCTCCGAGGGCGACGGCTCGCTCGGGCTCGCCGGCCTCTTCGACCTGCTGCACGCGAAGGCCGAGTTCGACGGATGGATTGCGCCCGGATGGCGCATGACCCTCACCTGGGCATGAGCACCGGTTCCATCCAACCCAGCAACCCCGGCCCCTCCTGGGGATTCCAGGCCGTCCGCCGGTGCGACCGGCTCCTGCCGGAAGCGCTGTTTGGTCCCCTGCGCTCGGCCGGCACGTGGGCGGCGGTGCTCGTGATGCCCAGGCAGAGGGAAGAGTCGCGCGCCTACCTGAGGGTTGTTCTCGGCCGAGAGCCCCGGCTCCGCGACGTCCACCGCCATTTTCTTGCCGTGTGCGAGGCCCTTCTCCTTCGGCTAAGGGTGGCAGACGGGCTGCCCCATCGCTGCGTTCTGGCGCCCGGCTGCGAGGAGTTCGGCGCGTGGCTCGCCTCGGGAACGCCGGCCTTCCTCGGAACCTTTCATATCGGCAACTCTGACCTGACCGGGTTCATGCTGGCGGGCCAGGCGCGCAGGAGGGTTCACCTGGTCCGCCTGCGGGTCGGCAATTCCCACGACACGGACGCCCTTGCGGCGCGCTTCGGGGACCTGCTTCGCTTTGTTTGGGTGAATGACCCGAGCGAGATGCTCTTTGCGCTCAAGGAGGCGGGCCTAAGCGGCGACACGGTCGCGCTCCAATGCGACCGGCCCGACCACAGCTCGCGGAGCGAGCCCTTCGAGTTCCTGGGCGCCCCGCGCAGGTTTCCGTTCACGATCTATCACCTCGCCCTGATTTTTGACCGGCCGGTGATCCTCTCCTTCGGCGTCCCCTCGGCGCCGGGCGAGTCCGCGGTCGTCGCCTCCCCAGCGTTCGAACCCTTGAAGGGTGAGGACCGCCGCAAGGCGCTCCTGCGGGCCCGCGCCCACTTCCAGGACTTCCTCGGGATCGTGGACGCGTACCTCAGGGCCAACCCGTACCAGTGGCTCAACTTCCAACCCCTGTGACACGCCGCCTCTCACGCAGCAGGTGGGTCTCGATCTATTACCTCTCCTGGTTCGTGTTCGGCGCGGTCGGGCTCCTCCTGAATGTGGTTTGCGCGGTGCTCCTCATCCTTCCCGGCCGTGAATCCTACGGGCGCATGGTCAGGGCGATGATCCGGCGCCTGTTCCAAAGCTGGCTCGCCTGGCACCACCTCAGCAAGTTGATCGGGGTATCCTGGTCCGGATTCGACGGGTCAGAACTCCAATCCGGGACGGTTTACATCGCAAACCACCCGTCGATCGCGGACGCCACTTTCATCCTGGCGCGGCTGCCGGACGCGGTCTGCATCTTTAAACCCTCGCTCATGCGAAACCCCGCCATTGGGCCCGCCGCGCTCATGGCCGGGTACGTGCGGGGCGACAGCGGGCTCGACCTTATAAAGGCGGCTGCAGCACGCGTGGCCTCGGGACAGTCGCTGCTGGTCTTTCCCGAGGGTACACGCACCGCCGAGGGCACGCTCGCAGGGAAAATGAAGCCCGGGTTTGCGCTCATTGCCGACCGCGCCCGGGCCCCCGTGCGCCTGATGGTCATTACCACCACCCCTGGGATCGGCGCAAAGGGCAGGCCCTGGTGGCCGGCCCCCGAGGTGTTGCCCGCCGCATTCACGATTACCTTGGACCGCGTCTGGCCTTACGAGCCCGGAAGGTCCGCGGAGGAGTTGACGCGTCAGGTTGAGCAGCGAGTCTGCGAGGCGCTCTCCGAGCGAGGCCATCCATGACACCCCGAAAGACGCACCTCGTCATGATCCCCGCATTTAACCCGGGGCGGCTCCTTGCGGAGACCGTCGGCGAGGTGCTTTCACGCTGGAGCGATGCCTGGGTTGTCGTGGACGGGAGCACCGACGGGAGCCACGAGGGGCTCGGCTTGAGGACAGGCCTGCGCGTGATCACGCTACCGGTCAACCAAGGCAAGGGGGCGGCGGTCCTGGCCGGCGCACGCGAGGCCGTGGCCGCCGGGTTCACGCATGCGCTTGTCATGGACGCAGACGGTCAGCACCCGGCAGACCGGATCACGGACTTCATGGCGGCCTCGGCCCACCAGCCCGAGGCCCTGATCTGCGGAATGCCCATCTTCGGGCCGGATGCCCCCCTCGTGCGGCTCTACGGCAGGAAACTGAGCGTGGGCATGGCGCGGCTCGAGACCTCGGGCAACGCCGCCGCCGATCCGCTCTTCGGCTTCCGGGTTTATCCCCTGGCAGCCCTTATCGGCGCCCTTGGCCGCACCACCGGGGCAAGGCGCTACGACTTTGATCCCGAGGTCGCCGTCCGGCTTGCGTGGGCGGGCACCCCCGCCGTCAATATTGAGGCCGCATGCGTGTACGTCCCGAGGGAAAAAGGCGGTGTCTCGCATTTCAGGTACCTCCGGGACAACCTGCGGATGGTTTCGATGCACGCCCGGCTCCTGGCGGCCCTGATGACGGGCCGGGCAAAGGCGCCTGCGCCATGAGATTCGCGCACCTGCTTCTCTTAGGATTGCTCCTCGCTCCCGGGCTTCGTGGAGCGCCAGAGCCGGGCGCTGCCCTCGGGGTCACCGCCGATCTGGGTATATGGAAACCCCTCATCGAGGCCTTGGCGTCACAGGGCGCCATACGGGCTTCGTTCACGGAGCGCCGGTTTTTCTCCATACGAAAGGAGCCCACGGCGCTCAAGGGCGTCATAAGGCTTTCCCCGGACCTGGGCCTGAGCCTGCAGTACACCGCTCCCGATCCGATGATCCTGATCGTGGACTCAAACGGGCTCCTCTTCCGCGACGCTAAGGGAGGGGACCGGAAGGTGCCGGCCGGGTCGAGGGAGTCGGGGGCCCTCGCATCCCTCCTTCCGGTGATGCGCTTCGACCTCGCAGCACTTGCTCCTCACTTCGACGTCGTGGCCTCGGGGGATCCTACGGACTGGAGCTTCGCATTCACCCCAAAGGACGATTCCGCGGCGCGATCCCTGGGAACGATAGTGGTCCACGGCAAGGCAACCGAGGTGACCCGCATCGAGTTCAGGAGGTCATCCGCGCAGCGCATCGAGATCGAGGTTGGCGAGACCTCGGCCGGGGTGGTCTTCACGCGCGCCGAGGTCCGGCAATTCTTCCGTGGGGCGGGGGCTCGGTAATGGAACCGCCCGGCCAAAAATGGGCTGCCCGAGCGATCCTCCTCGGATTCGCCCTGGCCGGCTCTGCCTGGATCCTTAGCCTTAACCTTGAGCAAAAGGTATCAACGGACGTCCTGGACCTGGTGCCGACGGACGAGCGCTCCCCGGAGCTTTCCATGGTAAGGAGCCTGGCCGGCGAGGATGAGGCACGTGTGATTCTCCTTGCCGTAAGCGTGCCCGCAAGGGCAGCGGAGGCGCCCGAGAACCGGGCCGCCCGTGCCGAGCGCGCCGCGGCGGTGCTTTCCAGCGCCCTTCGGGAATCGCCCGCGATCAAGGCTGCCATGCCGCTTTCCGACCCGGGGCCGCGCGAGGCCCTGGGCGGGAAGATCTTCTCGCGGCGGTTTGACCTCCTGCTGCCGGGATGGCTCGAGATGCAGAGCCTCCGCCACGCAACATCAGGGGCCGGGCAGGCCTGGGGCCCATGGCTTGCCGAGCGGACCGCCGCGGACCTCGAGGCCTACCTTGCCAAGCCCGAGGCCGTGGCGACCCAGGACATCCTGCCCTCCGACCCGCTCCTCCTCGTGCCGGGGCTCATGGGTAGAATGTCCGGACTGGCTCAGGCTGGCCTGTCGGAGGGACAATCGGGGGATTACGCGCTTGTGTGGGCGCGTTCCGCGGCTTCACCCCTTGTTTCCGAGGGACAGGCCCCGGTCTTTGGCGCCATCGACAGGGCGCTCGCCGAGGTGCGCAGGTCGGAGCCCCAGGCGGACCTCGTCTGGACGGGCATAGCCCGGTTCGCCGCGGCAAGCCGCACGAGGATCGAGCACGAGCTCACGACCCTGAACCTTCTCTCCCTTCTCCTGGTCGTCGCGGTAGCCGCCGTTTGCGTCCGGCGGGTTTACCATGCCCTCCACCTTGTCCCCGTAGTCATGGGCTCTCTCCTGGGGGCGTGGGTCGCCACCACCGCGGCCTGGGACCGGGTGCACGTGCTCGTGTTTGTCGTGGGCTCCCTTCTCGCAGGCGTTGCGGTGGACTACGGATTCTATATCTACCTCCAGCCCCTGCGAAGGCCGGGGGAGCCCTATAGGGAGCGGGTCGGACGCCTCATTCGCCCGCTCCTGGCGAGTGCGCTTACCACGGTGATCGGATTTTCGTTCCTGCTCTGGTCGGAACTCCCGCTGATCAGGCAGGTCGGCGTGTTTGTGAGCGCGGGACTTGTATGCGCACTCGGAACGGCGCTCCTGTGGTTCGCCCAGATTGACGACTCCCACCTGGAAACCCGCGGATTCGTCCGCAGGAGGCTCTCCATTGCCGGTCCGGCCGTCAGGAGGACCGCGCGCGTTGCGCTTGCCCTCGGCGCGGCCGTGGCCGTGCTCGGGCCCTGGAGGCTCCACTGGAGGGATGACATCCGGGAGCTCGAGATCCCCACGCCCGAGCTCAAGTCCAACGACGCGCGCGTCAGGTCCCTTTTCGGCGAGACGGAGGGCCGAACGGTCTACATCACCCGTGGGGCGACGCCCTCGGCAGCTCGGTCCTCCCTGAAGACATTCCTCGAGTGGCACCAGGGGAGATATCCCGATGCGGCCACGGCGACCCTCGGTTATGCGTTACCCACCGAGGAGGAGATCCGGCTGACACCCGGCCGGCTTGCGGGACTGGTCAACTTTGAGCCCGAGCTCAAGGAGGCGCTCGCGCGCCACGGCTTCGACCCCGGCGCGTTCCGCCCGTTCTTTGAGGCGTGGACGGCCGATCGACGACGCACGACAAGGGCGGGCTATGATGAGCTGGCCGGCGACCTGGCGGGTTCGCTCAAGGGGCCTCTCGCGTCCCTCGTCCACCTCGGCAACCGGGCCAGCTGGTTTGTGACAATAGCCGAGGAGCCTCCGGGAGCGGAGCCACCCGCCTGGACCGACACGGTGACGGATAGCCAGCTCCAGAACCTGAACAGGCTTTTTGGCCGTTACCGGGTCTCCGCGCTTCGCCTGAGCTCCGTTGGCCTGGCTTTCGTCGGCGCCAGCGTTTTCGTCCTATACGGCATCCGCCGGGGCGTGAGGATCTTCGCCGTGCCGGCGGGAGCCTGCTTGTTCGCATTCGGCGTGTTCGGGTTAGCGGGGGCGACCCTAAACCTATTCAACCTCCTAGGAGCGTTCCTGGGTGTGTGCCTGAGCCACAACTACGCGATCTTCTCGGCGGAGAGCCAGGGGATGGGCGAGGAACCGCCCCCGTCGATTCGCATGTCAGCCATCGCGACCGCCTCCTCCTTCGGGGTTCTGGCCCTTAGTCATATTCCCGTAGTCTCCTCGCTCGGCTCCACGGTCGCCGTGATCGTTCTGGCAGCCCTTGCCATCACGGAACTCTCGCCGCTTGCGTCCCAAGCGACGAAGGCCCACGATGGCCTGCCGTGATAACCCCCATCGTATTCGTAGGCCTTGGCGCGGGAATCGCCTTGGCAGCGGTCATGACGCTCCTGTTTGGCGTCTACACGATCGGCCCCACCGAGCGGGGCGTCTTAACCACCTTCGGGAGGGCCCCGAGGCTAAACGGGACCGTGGGCACCGATCCGGAGCTGGGTCCGCTCCTCACGCACGAGGAGCTGCCGCGCTACGATTTCCCGCTGATCCATGTCGTCAAGCCCGGCGGCCCGTACTTCAAGTGGCCGTGGCAGCGGCTCTACCGGATCGACATGACGATCCAGACGACAGACATCATCTGGGACCCCGACGTGCAGCAGTCGACGATCGAGGCGGTGACAAAGGACAACCTTACCATCTCGCTCACGGGCCAGATCCGATGGAAGCCTTGTGAGCGCAACCTCTACGGCTACCTTTTCGGCGTCGCCCGCCCAAGGGCCCACGTCATGGGCTACTTCATCTCCGTCCTCCGCGACCGGATAGCGACCTTCCACAGCCAGGCCGGCGACGTGTCGGTGGATGGCATCTCGATCAACGACCTGCGCAAAAACCTCTCGAGCATCAACCAGTTCATGGAAATGGCCTGCAAGAAGACGGCCTCCCGCTACGGGATTGAGCTCGAGGCGGCCCTCATCACGACCATCGACCCGCCCGCCGACGTCGATGACGCCCTGGCCTCGATCAATACCACTCAGAACCAGGTCGCCGCGGCGATCAGCCAGGCCCGTGCCGACGCCGACCAGAAGCTCACGATGGCCGAGCAGGCTGTCCAGATCGCCCGCAACATGGCGGATGCCGACGCCGCCCCGATCACGGAGCTCGGCCGGACGCTCTCGGCCATACATGCCCAGGGCGGAAAGCCGGCGCTCGATTCCTATCTCCGCAACGCGCTCCTGCCCCTGCGGGAAAAGGCGGCGCAAACGGTAATCAACCCCTAGCACCATGGTCGCCTTCCTTGCCTCCGTCGCCTTCGGGTTCATCGCAACGTTCGTGGCCGTAGGCATCTTCGTGGGCCTTGGCCGAGTATTCCTGCTCTGGCGGACGCTCCCCGAGCGCACCGTGGTCGTCTATACCTATTTTGGAAAGGTGATAGGGGAGGTGAACGAGCCCGGGATGTTCTTCCCTATCTTTCATTTTGGCGTGAAGGCGCTCCTGCTCCCGTTCTTCGGGAAGGCCTACAACGTCACGACGGCCCTGCAGCAGTCGTACCTTCGCAACCAGCTTGTGAATTCCGAGGAGGGCGCACCCATGGGGGTGGGCGTGTGGTATGCGATGTATGTCTCAAACTGCACCGCTTTCCTCTTCCAGAACTCGGACCCGGTGGGCTCGCTCCGCGCCAACGTCGCCACCGCCGTGTCGCGCCAGCTTTCGAACCTTAAGCTCGAGACGCTGCTCGAGGACCGGGACGCGCTCTCAAGCAAGGTCCGTGAAGAGGTTTCCCCAACATCGCTCAAGTGGGGATTCCAACTCGGTTCGACCTACATCAGGAAGGTCGCGTTCAGGGACAGGGGAATGACTGCACAGATCGAGCTGAAGGTGGTGAACCGCCTTCGCCAGGTGACGGCAGCCATGCGCCAGAATGGAGACAATCAGGTCGCGCTGATCCACTCCGACGCCGACAAACGCGCATCCGAGAAGCTAGGGCAGGCCCAGGCGGTCCGCCCCCAGGTGGTGGGAGCTGCGCTTGCTGAAGTCCAAAAGGATCCGGCCGTCGCCGACGCCCTCTTCCGGCTTCTCGACATCAAGGCGACCCTCAAGAGCCCGGGAAAGGTGATCATCGCACCGCAGGGTTCTATGGGGCTCCTGCTGCAGTCTTAGGTTTGTCCCCCTCGGCAACCTCCGCCCGAGGATTGTCCGGATGGAGATGCTCTCCGTGTTTCCCGCGTTTTCCGCCTAGGAGGCGGTGTTATCACCGGGCATCGCGCGGGGCGAAGCCTTAAAAAATACCGGGCGAGGGCGCTTGTTCCGGAATCGGGCCGAATTGGAAATCCAACTCGGCAGGCCGGGGCGCATTAAGGTTATCACTTGTAGCCTGACTGACCTTCCTCGCCCTATTGGCTACGACTAACTCTTACTACTTTTTCTTGGACTTCGACTTCGACTGTTTCTTCTTGGCGACTTTCTTGACAGCTTTTTTCTTGGCCATGGTGGATTTTCCTTCGCTTATGGTTGTTGATAAATCGGGACGTAATATTCCCGAAAGTGTTCACCAGTGTCGGACAGGTTACGGAGTTTGTAAACAACTGTCGTATTGACTTTGCGAGAAATTTGCGCCGCCCGTTTTGGCTTCTTTTCTTCGCAAGCAGGCACCTAAGGCGCGCAGACCGTATCCCTTAATTGGATTCGCCAGCACTTCACTTCATTGCGGCGGCCGCAATAACGACGGGTTCACCCGGAATCGGGCGGTGCCTGTAATCGGAGTAGTCGGGCACGATCCTAAGGTACGTCTTGTCCATGAGGGGCGACGAGATAATGAAATCCGCCGAGGCGCGGTCGCACGCAATCGGGATGTTCCAGACGACCGCCATGCGCAGAAGTGCCTTCACATCAGGGTCGTGCGGCTGAGGCTCCAGCGGGTCCCAGAAGAAGATGAGGAAGTCGATTTCTCCGTCGACGATCTTGGCGCCGATTTGCTGGTCTCCGCCGAGCGGGCCGCTCTCCAGACGCTTGATGGGAAACTTGAGCTCCTTCTCGAGCACCGCGCCCGTGGTTCCAGTGGCATAGACCTTATGGTGCGCAAGGAGGTCGCGGTTGTATTTTGCCCACTCGATCAGGTCGCGCTTCTTGTTATCGTGCGCGACCAGGGCGACCTTCTTGTTCAGCCCCATCTCTATTGTCTTGTAGTTCATAGGTGTTTCTCGGTCCGGGATGCTGCCCCTGTGCCCTGGGGATTAAGCGCCTTCTCAGCTCCAGGGTCAAGGGTGCCCAGGACCGCAGCCATTTGCTAAAGGCAAGGATCCGGATTTGTTTGCGTCCTATGAAACGAAATGCATCCGCAGTATGGCACGGAAACCTCAAGGCCGGGAAAGGAACCCTCTCCACTGATAGCTCGGTGCTGAAGGACACCCAATATTCATTTGCGACACGCTTTGAGAACGGCGTCGGCACCAACCCCGAGGAACTCATCGCAGCGGCGCACGCAGGGTGCTTCACAATGGCACTCTCTGCGGCCCTTGAGCAGGCTGGCTTTGTCGCCGACACGCTTCGCACAAGCGCAGCGCTCACGCTTGAGAACGATCCCAAGACGAGCTGGACGATCTCGGCAATCCACCTGACGACTACGGCGAAGGTCCCCGGTATCACCCCAGAGAAATTTGCGGAGGTTGCAGCTGGGGCCAAGGCCAACTGTCCCGTCTCCCGGGTTCTGAAGGCCGACATCACCCTGGACGCCGCGCTGGCGTAGGGTCCCCTCTACTCGGGCTCCTTGAATTGCAGAGCGTAGAGGCGGGCGTAGAGCCCTCCAATTGCTTGGAGCTCGGCGTGGGTGCCCTGCTCGATAAGCCGGCCCTGGTCCATCACGAGGATCCGGTCCGCCTTCTGTATCGTGGAGAGCCTATGGGCGATGATGAAGGTGGTTCGACCGTTCATCACCCTCTCCATAGCCTCCTGGATCAGGCGCTCGGAGGCGAGGTCTAGGGCGCTCGTCGCCTCATCAAAGATCAGGATACGCGGGTTCTTTATGATCGCCCGAGCGATGGCGATCCTCTGGCGCTGCCCCCCGGACATCTGGGCGCCGCGCTCGCCTACCACCGTGCTGTAGCCGTCGGGCAGGGACACGATGAAATTGTGGGCGTTAGCCGTCTTTGCCGCCTCGATGATCTCCTCGCGCGTAGCCTCCGGCTTCCCGTACTTAAGGTTGTCCTCGAGCGTACCGGAAAAGAGAATGTTTTCCTGCAGGACGATGCCGATCTGCCGCCTGAAGGAATCGGCGGCCGCAGTTCTTATGTCGAAGCCGTCCACGAGCACGGATCCGCTTGCCGGGTCGTAGAACCTCGCAAGAAGATTAATGAGGGTGCTCTTGCCTGAGCCGCTGGGGCCCACAATCGCGGCGACCTGGCCCGCCTTGATCCTGAAGGTGACGTCCCGTAGTGTTCTAGGGCCGCCAGGCACCGTCGAATCGATGTTGTAGTCGAAGCTCACGTTCCTGAACTCGACGTCGCCCCTGAGGGGCGGCAGGGGCACGGCATCCACCGCGTCGGCTATCTCGGGTTTTGTGTCGAGCAGCTTGAATACGTTCTCCAGCCCGGTGATCGCCCGCTGGAAGATCGTGGCCAGGTCCACAAAGCGCACGATCGGCGGGAACACGTAGGCAATATAGGCATTAAAGGCCACCAGGGTGCCGACCCCCATCTCGCCCTTCACGACGAGCCAGCCGCCATAGCCCAGCACAATGAGGGCGCCCACCGAGCCAAGGAGGTCCGCGATCACGGCGAGCTTCGTATTGCGCATGACGATGCGCGAGTAGTTGAAGAAATCCTCGTTAATCCCGCTCGAAAAGGTGCTGATCTCCCCCTGCTCGCGGACGAAGGACTTGATAACTCTGGCGCTCGACACCTTCTCGTGCAGGAAACCCATTACCTTGTCCCAGTTCTGCCGGTGCCGTCTGCTCTCCTCCCTCATGCGCCTGCGGTTGTAGAGGTAATTGATGACGAAGAGCGGCATCACCGCGCAGGTCGCCGTCGCCAGCCGCCAATCGACGTAGAAGAGAAAGCCCACCACCACTACCACGGTCACCGAGTCGGCGATCAGGTTTATCAGGAACCCGTTCGTGAGCGTGTACACCTCACCCGTGTCCTGGCTTACCCGGGAAACGGTCTCTCCGGTGTGATTGTCGTCAAAATACCTCAGGGAGAGCGTCTGAAGGTGGGCGAAAAGCCGGATGCGAAGATCGCACACCAGGCGCATGGCCGCATTTTGGAGCACCCTGTTGCGCACCATGGTGAGCCACGCGCGGAGCAAGAAAAGGCCCGTGAAAATCGCGAGCAACCGGAACAGCAAATGGAGATCCTTCTGAGGCAATGCCTTGTCTATTATTATCTTAAGGATCCATGGCGCCGGCAGGGTGAGGAACGTCGCCACCAGGATAAGCGCGACCCCGAACGTGATTTTTGCGGCATGGGGCCGGCACAATCCGAGGAACCTGATAAACGGCGAACGATTCATCCGTGCCAGAGTACCATTCCCACGGAAAGGGCCAACAAAATGGAGGGGCCCCTGGGCCGCGAGGACCTAGAGCCGGGACTGGACTCGCACTGCTCCCTAATTTCCCGCGTTGCCGAGGCGCTCGCGGTATTTGGACGGGGACTCTCCGGCGATCCGAAGGAACACGCGATTAAACTGCGAGAGGGACTGGAAGCCGGCCTCGAAGGCCGCCTCGCTCACCCGCTTGCCCGGGTTAATGAGGAGCTGTTTTACTTTCTCGACCCGAAGGCGCGCAAGATACTCCGTGAACGTCATCCCGATCGACTTGCGGAAAACCCTGCTAAAGTAGTAGGCGCTGATGTTCACCTCGCGGGCGACGTCCTCGAGCGAAAGCTGCTCCGAATGGCGGACCTCGATAAAGGCCCGGGCCCGCCCGATCACGGGCGACTCGGCGGTTTCCTTGCGCATCATAACCTGCTTGCTCAGAAGCGCCAGGTGCTGCGCAAAGATCTGCAACAGGATCACGATCGACTCGTATTGCTTCTCCGTCACGACGCGGCTTTGAAAGTAGGCCTCCTCGATCCGCTTCATGTCGACCTCGACACCAAATTTAAGCAGGGCCTGTGCGGTGTCGGTGAACTGCTTGGCCGTCGGCTCGCTGGTCAGGATCTGGCCTGTCTGCAGGAAGGCGATCGTGTTCTCGCCGACCCTCACCGGAATAGCGGAATCGCAGAAGCCCGCGAAGCACCTCAGCGTTTTTGCCTCGAGATGAGATTCCTCCTCGAGCTTCTGCTGGAGCTGGATGCAGGCCGAGCAGCTGTGGTTGGTCTGCGCCATGATCGCGCAGAACGGGTTTTCCTTCGGGTCACCGTGGTGGGGCAGGTTGAATGATTCCACGGACCTAAGCGCGATGGGCAGTCCCGTGGTGTCGCGGAACGCGCGTTCGTAATGCCTGTAGATCTGCGACCTTCGCAGGTGCTCGACAACCTCGCGGGAACGATGCTTGCGGGAGTCCACGGTCATAGTGGATTTATAGTGGCGGCAAAAGCCGCGAGCCAGTGCAAAGAGGTCGTGTGCCGCATTCCATTAGCAAAATTCCTCGTAGGTTTCCATGGGCTACTGGAGAGCCCAACGGGCCAATAGAAGCCGGGGACGGCGTCTGCCTCCCTTTGCGCCGGGCGCTCTTCCCCCGAGGCTCCGCGCGGGATCGATGATCAATCCTGTGTGTGCGGTCCCCGCTCTTCTTGAATGTCCTTCTTGCTTTCGTAGATA
>Ga0302319_10000944_pt1 | contig 65434 bp, 51 predicted proteins | sample Bog_T0_2_FD_203319 | JGI IMG/M metagenome (GOLD analysis project Ga0302319, IMG submission 203319) | Peat permafrost microbial communities from Stordalen Mire near Abisko, Sweden - Bog_T0_2 | ecosystem: Environmental > Terrestrial > Soil > Wetlands > Peat | place: Sweden: Abisko, Stordalen Mire...
AGGAATATGCAGCGCCGGAGATTGTGGTCCGCAATGCCATTCAAAAAGACTGGCTGGGAGAATGTGCCCGCTCTCGGAAAGATCCCGAAGGCTTCTGGGCGGACTATGCAGCGCGCTTCGAGTGGTCGCAGAAGTGGGACCGCGTGCTGGAGTGGGACGGAGTCCACCACAAGTGGTTCACCGGCGCCAAGACCAATATCACCATTAATGCGCTGGACCGGCATGCCAACTCGGACCGGCGCAATCGCGCCGCCTTCATTTGGCTGGGTGAAGATGGCAGCGAGCGCATCGTTACCTATGGACAACTGCACCGCCTGGTCTGCCGCTTCGCCAACGGTTTGAAGTCGCTGGGCGTGGTGAAAGGCGATCGCGTGGTCATTTATATGCCCCTGACGATCGAAGGCGCGGTCGCTATGCTGGCTTGCGCGCGTATTGGCGCGATTCATTCGGTCGTGTATGCCGGCCTGGGCCACACCGCTTTGCGCGACCGCATCACCGACGCGCAAGCCAAGGTGGTGATTGTGGGGGACGTCGGCTTCCGGCGGGGCAAGACCGTGGCCCTCAAGGGCATCGTCGATGAAGCTCTCGAAAACCTGGACCTGGTCGAGAAGGTGGTGGTCTACTCGCGGACCGGGGCTGAGCTCTCTGCTCCTCGCGAGATCGACTTCAATGAACTGCTCAAGTTTCCTGCCGATTGTCCCGCCGAGGAGATGGACGCGGAAGATCCACTCTTCCTGCTCTACACCTCGGGTTCCACCGGCAAGCCCAAAGGCGTGGTGCACGTGCATGGCGGCTACATGGTTGGCACGACCTACCATTTGGAGAACTACTATGACGTAGGCGACCGCGATATCTTCTGGTGTACTTCGGACATCGGGTGGGTTGTCGGCCACTCCTACATCGTCTATGCGCCACTGTGCGCGGGCGTGACCACGCTGTTTCGCGAAGGGGCAATCGATTACCCGAATCCGGGAACCGCATGGGATATCGTGGAGCGCTACGGCGTGACCAAGATGTTCACCGCTCCCACCGCGTTGCGAATGTTCATGCGCTATGGCGAAAGTTATCCGGCAGCGCACGACCTGACCAGCTTGCGCGTGATCGCATGCGCGGGGGAACCGCTGAATCCGGAAGCGTGGCGCTGGGCGCAGACTCACCTGGCCGGCGATGGCAAGTGGGGCTACGTCATTGATAATTGGTGGCAAACCGAGTTGGGCGGACCCGCGCTTGGGACGCCGCCGACGATGGCAATGCGTCCGGGGAAAGTTGGCGTGGCTGTGCCCGGGGCCGAAGCCGACGTACTGGACGAAGACGGCAAGTCAGCGCCTCCAGGGGTGGGCGGCCGGCTTGTGCTCAAGAGGCCCTTTCCGCACATGCTGCGCACCGTCTGGGGCGACCCGGCGCGCTACGAACGAGACTGGCTGACTATTCCTGGCTGCTACGTTACCGGCGATGTCGCCATGAAGGACAAAGACGGATACATCGCGGTATTGGGCCGCTACGACGACGTGCTCAACGTAGCCGGACACCGCATCGGCACGGCGGAGGTAGAGAGCGCGCTGGTATCGCATCCCGCGGTTGCGGAAGCTGCGGCGATTGGCGTGCCCGACGCTTTGAAGGGCGAGACCATTAAAGTGTTTGTGCAAGTTCGTTCCGATCATGTGCCTTCCGATGCTCTAGCCGCGGCCCTGATTGAACACGTGAGAAGGGAACTGGGGCCGATTGCGACGCCATCTTCGCTGGAGTTTGTGGCGTCCTTGCCGAAGACGAGATCGGGGAAGATCCTGCGACGTTTTCTGAAAGCGAAAGAAGCAGGCGTGGACGCGGGAGATGTCTCGACTATGGAGGGCTGATACTCCGAGAACCGTCACCGGCGGGGCTTGGGTACAGACTTCCGCTCCGAGTAACTGAAGACCATCCAGAGAAGCAGGGACGCCAGTCCCTGTGTCATAAGTGGTGTCATAACGATCAATCCTGATCGTTACGGGTGCATCTGCCGCCGGGAATCTAGAGAGTTAACAAAACTGCAAAAGTGTGCACTTGTGAACAGTTTTGCCCCGGGCAGATGAGGGATGATGACGGCAATGTGGGAGCTGTAATATGTCCAATTCTTCGGCGTGCAAGACTATCCTGTGCATCGACGACGATGGCAGCATCCTGAGTTATCAAAAAGCATTGCTCGAAAGGCGCGGATATAACGTGCTCACTGCCGCCTCCCCCCGGCAGGGCTTAAGAATCGCGTTGGAATGTGCTCTTGCGGCCGTAATCGTCGACTACCACATGCCCGAAATGACGGGCCATGAGGTTGCGATCGAACTCAGGCGACTGCGGCCCGAAGTTCCAATTATTCTGCTCTCCAGTGACGAAGAAATCCCGGAACACACGTTGAACACCGTGGATGCTTTCGTCCCCAAGCATGAAGCCTCCAGCCGTTTGCTGCCTGTGATCGCCCAAATTGTGCGGTAAAGGCTTTAGCAATCGGCCCCCAAGAACACGGCATCCCGCATAGCTTCGAGGACAAGATCGTTGCGCACTCCGTCGTCTCCGCCCTCCCCAACCTGCAGCGAGACCTAAATCCCCTCAGCCTCAGAGAACGTCGATCGTGTAAGGAATTTCGGGCGATCAGTTACAGTCGGGAGTGGACTGCAGGAGCGTGCGAAATTCGGGTCTCGCGGGGTAGAATGAGTCGGCATCTGGGGCGGGGAGAGCGATGTACTTTGAACAGTTTTATCTAGGCTGTCTGGCGCACGCATCGTACATGCTGGCGTCGGAGGGCGAGGCGGTTGTGGTCGACCCGCAACGCGATGTGGAGATCTATCTGCAGGCTGCGGAGAAGAATCAGGTCTCCATCCGCCACATCTTCGAGACTCACCTCCACGCTGATTTCGTTTCCGGACATCGAGAACTGGCCTCGAGAACCGGCGCGCAGATCTACATTGGGGTACAAGCGGAGGCGACATTTCCTCACGTTGCAGTAGAGGACGGCTTCCAGTTGCGCGTGGGGAAGATGCGGATCACCGCTCTGGAAACGCCGGGGCATACGCCGGAGAGCTTGTGCCTGGTGATCACGGACGAAGAGAAGTCTCCCGCGCCCTGGGCTGTTCTGACCGGAGATACGCTGTTCCTGGGAGACGTGGGCCGTCCGGATCTTTCCAAGCGTTATAGTCCCACTCAACTTGCAGGAATGCTCTACGACAGCCTGCACAATAAAGTGCTCAAGCTCGCCGATGATGTGCTGGTCTATCCGGCGCACGGGGCGGGCTCGTTGTGTGGGCGCAACATGCGTGCCGAGCGTGTTTCCACGATTGGCACGGAGCGGCTGACGAATTACGCTTTGCAGATCGAGAGCAGGGAAGAGTTTGTTAAGCAGTTGACCAGCAACCTGCCGACGCGTCCGGAATACTTCTTGCAGGATGCGGAAATCAATCGCAGCGGAGCTCCGGCGCTCGCCGACCTGCCGCCATTGTCTCCGATCGAACCTGCAGAACTCAAAGCAATTCTTGCGGAAGGCGGAATCGCGCTCGATGTGCGTCCGGGCGAGCAGTATGCGGCAGGGCATGTTCCGGGATCGGTGAACATTGCATTGTCGGGACAGTTTGCTTCGTGGGCGGGAGCGTTGCTCGGTTTGGCCGCGCGTCCGGTCTTAATTGCGGAGTCCGAGGAAGCAGTGGCGGAAGCGCGAATGAGGCTGGCGCGCATTGGTCTCGAGGATGCGCGGGGATATTTGCGCGGAGGCATTACGGCGTGGAACGAAGCTGGATTGCCATTGGCTACGCTGCCGCAGATGAGTGTTGAAGCTCTGAGTGAGCGGCTACACGGTTCCGGCCTGCAGGTGCTGGACGTCCGCCGCGAGCCCGAGTGGGAAGCCGGTCACATTGAAGGAGCTTCGTGGTGGCCGCTGGATAACTTCAAGGTCGCGCCGCCGGAAATCGATCGCGAGGTTCCCATCGCCGTGCACTGCAAAGGCGGCTATCGCAGCATGATTGCCTGCAGCTTGCTGCTGCGGGCGGGGTTTCGGAATGTGGTGAATGTGGTGGGAGGGTTCGACGCCTGGCAGGGGGCGAAATTGCCTGTGGCTGCGGAGAAGGCGGTCGAGGCTTGAGTTGGTCGAGAACTCTCTCGCAAGCCGCGCACCTGGATTGCCGGCGCAAGGGCCCTCCTCACTCATCGACAAGTCCATGGGCGCTGTCGCCTGATGAGGTCAGGTAGCCGCCGCGATGACCTAAGATGATCTAGAATGGTTGCACATCACTAATGGCCGGCCAGCCTCCAGTTCTGATCGACATAGCCCACAACGACTACCACAACCGTATTGAAAGAATCGCACAAGGTGTTGTCATTCTCGTCGGATTACTCCGTGCGATTGCGTCGCGAAATTTACCTCTCAACTCAGACGGGCTGGCCTATCTTGATGTGGCACGAGTATATCTTCGCCACGATTGGTCACTCGCTGTGAATGGGTATTGGGGCCCCCTCTATTCATGGCTCCTCGCCGCCATGATGCGTATCGTTCGCCCCACTGCGCGTCACGAATTTGCCACAGTGCGCGCGGTAAACTTCCTGATTCTTCTTTTGTGCTTGTACGCCTTTAGTAGGTTTTGGCGGTCGGTCGCTGACTGGAACAGGAAACCGGATAATGACGGACTTCCCTTGGCTGACGCGTATCCACTTGGGTGGGTGCTTCTCGGGTATGCTCTCTTCCTAACTAAGATTCATTGGTTTATCGATGTGGCGACGCCTGATGTTCTCGTGGGCAGCATGGTTTTGCTGATTGCCGCGCGAGTCCTCGAACTTGATGATGGCAAGCCGCAGCATCTCGCGGATTATGTGGGCCTCGGTTTTCTGCTTGCGGTTGGTTTTTACGCAAAAGCTATTCTGTTCTACTTTGGACTTTTTGTGCTGATGGCGCTGATGATCCGGAGTTTCCTTTCTCGGTATTATCGAGGTCCAATCACTGCGGCGCTTGTGTGCACGCTTCTTGTGAGTCCGTACGTCGCCGCCTTGACCCACACACTCGGACATTTCACGGTGGGAGAAACCGGGCGGCTGAATTACGCCTGGTTCGTTGATGGAACTGAGACCGGGAAACCGTGGGTAGACGGAGGCGCTGCTTTTCCGTTCTTCCCCGGGCCAATTATGCTTAATAATCCAAAGGTGTTTCGTATTCCCCGCCTCGAAGGTGTTACTTACGCTCCTTGGTACGATGCAGCGCGGTTTGACAAGCGCAGCCGTGCGAACTTTAACCTACGCGGCGAACTCCGGCAGCTCTGGATCAATCGAATAGGCCTCGAAAACGAAATCTTACTGACGCATTCGGCACTATTGGTTTCTATGATCATTCTGATCTGCGGTGCCCCAAGAGCCTTCTTCCGCCGGCTTACAGCTGCCTGGTTCTGCGTAATGCCAATCGTGATTGTCATTGGTATGTATTTGCTGGTTCACCTCGTGGTCAGGTTCATGATCGGATTCTCACTCGTGCTGTGGGGCCTGGCTTATTCATGTATTTCTGTGCCGTCGAATTCTCGGCTCCTGGCGCGGCGTGCACTTCTATCAGGAGTTGCGGTCTTTGGAGCCTGCACACTCCCTGGCCTGCTGCATACTCTCGCTTCGCCAGCCCAGGACTCGATAGAACGCGATGTGCTTGTCGCGGAGGCAATGCCAAATTATGGAGTTCGGCCCGGCGATTCTGTAGGTCTTATTGGAGACGGTCAGGTAGCGTTTTGGGCGCATTGGGCGCAGGTGTCGGTGGTCGCGGAGATTACGTCGATTGACTCAGCTTCGTTTTGGTCGAGTTCTTTCGAGCTGCAGCGAGCCGCTCTTCGCTCAATGGCGGAGTCGGGCGCGAAAGCGGTTATCTGGCGACGCGACTCCAAACGGCCCTGCCCGCCGGAGTGGGTGCAACTCCCCAAGGATTCAGGATGCATGATTTCCTTGAACCCATGGCACGCTGGGCCCAGCTAAAGCTGAAATTCATCGTTCATCGTGCTGGACTCTGGCGCGGAGACGACGAGGGGTATGCGAGTACCCGAAATGCAAAGACAACATCTTCAAGTATCTTTAGAGTTGTGAGCTGATTCAGGTTGTGCTGGCGGATAAACCGTAACTGTCGAAATATCTCTATTACGCTCACTGACCGAGTCGTGAAGTGAAATCGACTGTGCGGGAAGGGCCAACTCTCCCTCCGAAACGCGGTAGACTTTCTATCAAGGCCGTAGGAGCGACCAGAATGAAAACTGCCAAACTAGCCAAATCCTACCGCATCGACAACGGCAAGCATTTCCGCATCAATGACTTCGACCCCGCCGACACCGGGCACTGGCACTCCGTAGAAAATGCCCGCGAAGCTTTGCAAGATGGCATTGCGCGCATGGCCGATTTGCAGGCCAAGCTTTATGCCCAGGACTGTTGGTCGCTGCTGCTTATCTTTCAAGCGATGGATGCGGCGGGGAAAGACGGCACCATCAAGCACGTCATGTCGGGCGTGAACCCTGAGGGCGTTCAGGTCTACTCGTTCAAGACGCCGTCGGATACGGAACTGCAACATGATTTCCTGTGGCGCACGACGCAGCATCTGCCGGAGCGCGGCCACATCGGAATTTTCAACCGGTCTTATTACGAGGAAGTCTTGGTGGTGCGGGTGCATCCCAAGGTGCTCGAGAGCGAAAAGCTTCCGCCGAGCCTCTTGACGAAAAACATCTGGGAAGAACGCTTCGAGGATATCCGCAGCTTTGAGCGGCACATGGCAAGGAACGGCACGGTGATCCGCAAGTTCTTTCTTCATCTATCGAAGAAGGAACAGAAGACTCGCTTCCTGGCGCGGCTCGATGAACCGGAGAAGAACTGGAAGTTCTCTGAAGCCGATATTCACGAACGCGAGTATTGGGACGATTATCAGAAAGCCTTCGAAGACATGATCCGCAATACTGCCACGAAGCATGCTCCGTGGTACATCATTCCCGCGGACAATAAATGGTTTACGCATCTGGCGGTTTCGGCGGCCATCGTGGAAACGCTTGAGGAGCTCGGGCTTTCCTATCCGAAGGTGGATGGCGCGAAACGCAAGGAAATCCTGGCTGCCCGCAAACTACTCACGAAGAAGTGAAAGCTGGCGGCCGGTCGGGCTGGGCTTTCCATTCGGTTAGCGCCGGGTTAACATAGCAGCGATCCGTTTCTCGTCTTCAGTTCCACTTCTCTACATTGGGGGCATCCGAACATGCGTGGTCGAAACACGTCCTGCGGGAACGAATCTGGAAAGGCTCCGATAGCTTTTTGGCTGCCGCTGTTTCTCGTCACACTCGGGCTTTGGGCGCAGGGCGCGGCTTTTGCTCAGACCAAGCCGGAGCGTCAATCGAAGGCGGCTAAGCCTACCCAGACCACACCGGCGGCGGGAACCTCCTCTGACCAGAAGTCCGCTTCGGAGAACGAATCGGACAAGCCGGAAGACAAGATCTTCAAGGGCATGAAGTATCGCCTGATTGGTCCCTTTCGCGGCGGCCGCTCGCTGACCGCCGCCGGAATCCCGGGCGACCCCACAACCTACTACTTCGGCGCCACCGGCGGCGGGGTGTGGAAGTCAACCGACGGAGCCATGACCTGGTCGCCGGTATTCGACAAAGAGGGAAGCGGATCCATCGGCAGCCTGGCGGTCGCTAACTCAGACCGCAACACAATTTACGTGGGCACGGGTGAAGCCTGCATCCGCGGCAACATTTCTCATGGCGACGGAGTCTACAAGTCTCTCGATGCGGGCAAGACCTGGAAGAACATTGGCCTGCGCGACACCCGAGCCATCGGAAAAGTCATTATCAATCCCAATAATTCGGACATCGTTTTCGTGGCGGCTCTTGGCCATCCCTATGGGCCGAACGCCGAACGCGGTATTTTCCGCACGGTCGATGGCGGCAAGACCTGGGAGAAAGTTCTCTATAAAGATGAGAACACCGGAGGCATCGATGTTGCCTTCGATCCGCACAATCCTAATATCCTGTTTGCCGCGCTCTGGCAGGCTCGCCGAACTTCCTGGAGTTTGACGGACGGCGGCCCGGGCAGCGGAGTCTACCGCTCGAACGACGGGGGCACAACCTGGAAGCGGCTTGAGGAACACGGTCTGCCCAAGGGGCCTTACGGGCGAATCGGCATCGCGGTCGCGGCCAACTCCGATCGCGTGTATGCGCTGATTGAGGCGCGCAATCCCGATGGCGGCCTCTACCGCTCCGACGACGGCGGCGAAACCTGGGACTTTGTGAATCCCAGCCACAGCTTGTGGCAGCGGCCCTGGTATTACATGCACATCTTCGCCGACCCGCGAGACGAAAACGTGATTTACATCATGGATGTGGAGAGCTACAAGTCCACCGATGGCGGCCACCTCTTTAATAAGGTGAAAGTCCCGCACGGCGACAATCACGGCTTGTGGATCGATCCCAGAGATACGCGGCGCATGATCGCGGCCAACGATGGCGGGGTCACGGTGACATTAGATGGGGGCAAGAATTGGACGAGCGAAGACAATCAGCCCACGGCGCAGTTCTATCACGTAACTACCGACGCGGCGACACCCTATCGGGTTTACGGAGCGCAGCAGGATAGTGGTACCGTGGCCATCGCCAGCCGCAGCGATGCGGGCGCCATCGATCGCTCCGACTGGTATGACGTGGGCGGAGGCGAGGCAGGCTACATCGCTCCTTATCCGCCAGATCCGAACATTGTTTATGCCGCCGACTACCAGGGCAACATCACGCGTTTCGACAAGCGCATCGGGCAAGTGAAATCGATCACCGAGCAGCCTGAGCTTTCCGACGCATGGGGCGCTGCCATTCTTGAGCACCGCTTCCAGTGGACCGCGCCGGTACTGATTTCCCTGCACGATCCCAACACGCTCTATCACGCAGCCGAGCGGCTATTCAAAACCACGGACGGCGGAGTGCATTGGCAGGCGATTAGTCCAGACCTCACGCGCAACGACAAGAGCAAGCAGCATGTTTCCGGTGGCGACATCACCATTGACGATTCGGGTACGGAGTACTACGACACGATCTTCGCGCTGGCCGAGTCGCCGATCACGAAGGGCTTGCTGTGGGTTGGCACCGATGACGGCCTGATCCAAATTACGCGCGACGAAGGCAAGAACTGGACCAACATCACGCCTAAAGATCTGCCGGAGTGGAGCCGCGTCAGCCAAATTGAGGCTTCCCCCTACGATGCTGGCACGGCCTACGTGGCTGTGGATCGCCATCAGAGCGACGATCTTAAACCGTACATCTACAAGACCAGTGATTACGGCCTGACCTGGACGAAACTGACCAACGGCATTCCCGATGGTTCGTTCGTGCGCGCCGTCCGCGAAGATCCGAAGAAGCGCGGCCTGCTCTATGCCGGAACCGAGAAAGGCGTATATGTTTCCTTCAACGACGGCGCGGATTGGCGGTCGCTTAAACTGAACCTGCCGACCGTGCCGGTCCATGACCTGGTGATCAAGGACAACGATCTTGTGGTCGCCACGCACGGCAGAGCGTTCTGGATTCTGGATGACATCAGTCCGCTGCGCCAGTTCAATGAAGACGTAGCGAAGAAGGATGTTCATCTCTATACGCCGGGGACGGCCTACCGTATCCAGGCGGGTGCCAGCGGGGAACATCACCCATCCAAGCGCACCGGACTGAATCCGCCCGAGGGCGCGGTCATTTACTTCTATCTCAAAGATTCGCCGAAAGCGGGGACTGAAACCAAGCTGGAAATCCTGGATACTTCGGGGAAGACGATCCGCAAGTATTCGAGTGCTGAAACGGAGCTGCCCGACGAGCCCCTCGATCCGGACGACAAGAAGCCGGAAAAAGAGATAAAGCTGGAGGCTGGCTTAAACCGCTTCGTGTGGGATTTGCGCAATGAAGAAGCTCATCGCGTTCCCGGTTATTACCTGTGGGAATACAACAGCGGCGCGAAGGGACCGGTGGCTGTGCCGGGCCAGTATCAGGTCAGGCTGACGGTGGGCAGCGAGAGCCAGGTTGCACCTCTGGAAGTGAAATTGGATCCGCGGGTAAACGTCAGCGCGGCCGATTTGGCACAGCAGTTCAGCATGCAGATTCAGATTCATCAGGAACTGAACCGTGTTTACGATGCCGTCAACCAGATTCAGGATGTGCGCGCGCAAGTGACCGGCCTGAAGCGGCGGCTGCCGGAGAACGCCAGCGCCAAAGCGATCACAACGTCGGCGGATGATCTGGATAAGAAATTAATAGAAGTGCGAAACCAACTCCTCAATCTCACCATTAGCGCGAACGAGGATTCACTAGCCTACCCGCCGCAGCTTGACGCGAAGCTGGCCTATCTTGCGATGGACGTGGGAAGCGCGGATTCAGCTCCAACGGAGGCTGAGCAACTTCAGTTTCAGAAGCTGAAGCGGCAAAGCGGAGAGCTGCTCAGCCGCTGGGACGACCTGCAGCGTCACGATCTGGCGGCCTTCCAGAAGCTGACCGCGGAAGGCAGCCTTTCCACGGTCGTGGTTCCACCCGCCGGGCGAAGCGGAGAAGCGGAAAATACCGACGCTCACTGAGGAGTAACAGCTGGCATCGTCCCGCGCGTAACCCACTTGCGGGCCATGCTCTATTACTTCTGTGCCACCCGAATAGCACCGTTGTGCCTTGTCCAGCCTCACGATCCACTGCTATGTTGCCGATAGTGATGCTGATCCTCCCCTGAGGTAGTGACCGATTCGGAGGTTTTGGGGGTGTCGATGAGGTTCATGCATCTGTGTTACGCAGCTCTGGGCTTTGCGGTGGCACGCTGGGTATTTAAGCGGCAGCCAGTTGCTGATCCAGTCTCGCGTTTGCGGTCTTCGGGCCTTCTGTAAAAAGCTTCAGGCCAAGACCAAAGTCTTGGGCGTGCGCCCCGTTGCGCTTCCATTTCGTCAGCGCACGCCCATCTCTTTTCCCTCCGCTCGGAGGTGCTAGTCCTTCGGTTTGCCCGCGTTATCTCTGCTTTGCTCCTCTTTCTTACTACAATCTTGGAAGGGACCATTGCAATTCATGGTGATCGGCCAATTGTGATCAACCCTGTTCTCGCGGTGGCGACATCGTCCCCGCACAACTTTCCGTTGCAGCCGAATGGTTTGCGGATCAGCCTTTCAAGGATATCTGGAATTACTTTGCGAGCACTTACCTCAAGCCGCCTCAAATTGGTCCTGCTGGTTGCGGGCATGCTCCTGTTGGCCTTGCCCACGCGTGTTTGCGCGCAAGACGACGGCGATGACACGCCCCTTGGAGATGTGGCGCGCAGTTTTCGCAAGAAAACTGCTTCGTCTGAAGTCGTCATTGATAACGATAATCTCTCCAAAGTAATGGACGACGCGGACAGCAGGCACGCGGCGGGGTCTACGCTTGTGTTCTCGCTCGACCCGGCAGGGAAGAGCTTTCAGGTTTCCGCACCCGATGTCACTTGCAGCCTTTCTTTTAGCGCGAAGACCAGCTCGCTGCTCAACGATCCATTGCTGCTGGACGAGTTGCCGCGTAACGAACTGGCCAAGCTCGACGGGCCGGCTACGATCGACGGAGACTCACTGCAGGTCTCGATGCACAACGGAACTGCATGGGAATTGCGCGAGGTGGTGATCGGCCTGACGATTGTCAGACGTCCCGATGCCGTTGACGCCGCCTTCCGCTATGGACCGGCGCGAATCGTTCCCGCTGTAGCGAGTGGGATGCCGCTGCAAATGCAAGACTCCCTCCCGAAGCAGCCCGACGTTACCGTTCTGTTGCGGGTAAAGGGATCTGCCGCGCCGGCCGCGACTGCGCTATTTCGTACCCAGCTGAATTTCGCTCTCTTTCCCGATCAGGAATGGCACTGGGCGATCGTGCGGGCCAAAGGAATTCCGCCTAAGACCTTGCCCGACGCTCCGATAGCGCAATCCGATCAAGGCCTGGGCCAGCCTTCGCCGGGAGCGAACGAGACTGGTCCTCAGATCCCGCCAACAAATCCTTCGCAGTTGCTTCCATCTCCATTGAACCTGTCTCCACCGAGTCCGGATGCGGTGACCACTAAGAAATCAGAAAATCCGTAGAAGAGGGTTCTCTCCGGGCAATGCAGCTGCATTTCATCCAGCGAAACCGCACGTGCTAAACTGACCTCGAATCCCACACCAAGGACGGGCCCATGAAATTTGGAGTCATTATCTTTCCCGGCTCTAACTGTGACCACGACGCCTACTGGACCGTTCAGCAAGTCGCAAGACAGCCCGTGACATTTTTGTGGCATGAATCGCATGATCTGGAAGACTGTGATGCCATCATTGTCCCCGGAGGTTTCGCTTTTGGGGACTACCTGCGGACCGGCGCGATTGCGAAGTTCTCTCCGGTGATGGAATCGGTGCGCCATTTTGCTGATGGCGGGGGCTTGGTGCTGGGCATCTGCAATGGGTTTCAAATCCTATGTGAGTCGGGCCTTTTGCCGGGCGCTCTCATGCGCAACACCGGCCTGAAATACGTTTGCAAGCCGGTGCAGGTGCGAGTGGAAAATGCTGCGACTCCCTTCACCAACGCCTGCTCCCAAGGAGAAGTATTGACCATCCCGATCGGCCACATGGAGGGGAACTACTTCTGCGATCAGGAGACATTGAAGGAGTTGCAACGCGGCAACCGCATCGTATTTCGTTATTGCGCACCCTCCGGCGAGATTTCGCCGTCAGCCAATCCGAACGGCTCGCTGGACAACATCGCCGGTATTTGCAGCGCTGGCGGCAACGTCGTTGGCATGATGCCCCATCCCGAACGGTCAGCCGAGCCCGAACTTGGCTGCACCGATGGGATGAAAGTCTTTCACTCGATGGTGGGTGCGATGGCCGGCAGGTAGGGCATTCAATCTGAAAATCAAGATCGCGATTCTGGGGCAACAAAATTCTGTTTGAAAAGTTGGCGGTTTCCTGTTACTGTCTCCGCGTTAGCGCTTCCCTTTTTGCCCAACCGGAACTTAAACGCCCTTGTAATTACAGGGAGGAGTGTGCTCAATGACGTCGAAACAGATTCTCGATGCCTTTTCTGAAACGTTGATGCAGGATGACCGGATTCTGAGCCCGCGAGAGCGGGAGTTGCTGACGAGTCTTCTGCAAAATGCCAGGGCCGCGTCCGGCAGCAGTCCGGAGACTCAATCGGCTGTAACCGCAGCCATCGCTCGCTCTGTCGGCGAGACCGTGGCACAACGCGCTTTTGCTCTGTTGGGCGGCAGCATCGTCGAGCGAATCGTTACCAATAGTGCGCCTTCGGTTAGCACGGAAGATAACACACCCGCAACGGTGTTCGGTGGCCCACAGCCGCCAAGCACCGGACCTCAACCGCCTTCCGGGCCGCATGATACGCCCGCGCACCCTCCCAGCGGACCTCAACCGCCGAGCGGACCACAGGCCCCGAGCATCAGTCTGCGGCACCAGAATGCACCTGTGCGGCAAGCCGTAGGGCAAAGCCAATTCGACTCCGGCAGCGGCGTCGGCGTCTTAGACGCGCCTGCTGTTGTTCGCGCGCAGTGCGTTGTGCTGGACGAATTCCTCGCCCCGCAAGAGGTTGAGGAGCTTATGCAATACACGCTGCAGCATGAGGCGGAATTTCGCGGCAGCGAGGTGATTTCTCCCACCGGAGCCCCAGGAGTAACTGACTACAGCCATCGTCGCTCCCGGGTGCTGATGGATTTGGGACGGCATGAGGAAGTCATTTTGAACCGAGTTCGCGGCGTGCTGCCCGCGGTGCTGGAGCAGCTTGGGATCGAGGAGTTTCCGATTACCCACTCGGAAGTCCAGATCACGGCCAGCAATGACGGCGACTTCTTCCACGCTCACTGCGACGACGCGCAAGAGAGGATTGCTTCTCGGCGCATGACGTTCGTCTACTTTTTCCATCGCGAGCCCAGCCAGTTCGAAGGCGGAGAGTTACGCATCCATGACTCGCGCGAAAAAGGCGAGCAACCCCTCAGCGTCGGCAGCTACCAGACGATCGTTCCCCAGCAGAACCAGATCGTGTTTTTCCCCTGTTCTCTGCTGCACGAAATTACCCCGGTGCGTTGTCCCTCGCGGGCTTTCGCCGATAGCCGATTCACCCTAAACGGATGGCTTCACAAATAAAAGACACGGCGTGGCTTGAATGGATGGCAAGCCTGATGGGGGTAGCATCGCGGCAAACGCAAACCGCGACGCTGCCCCCCGGGCAATTCCATTGTCTGCTCGACGAGTTGCCGCTTCACCTGATTCCGCGCCGTCCAGCGGGATCCCAATCGCTGCAGCAGGGCCTGCCTGAGCAGCTATTCCTCAATCCGGATTGCACCGTCCTGCCTCCTGGCCAAGTGCCGGCAGAACTGGAAGCTCGTCGCCATTTGCTTGACGGGTTTAGCTTGCAACGAACGATAGCCTGGGTGCGAGACCCGACAACCGGATCTTTGCATCCGTTCTGGCTGGGGGCTCAGCTGGAAGCGGTTGTTTTACGTCTTCAAACAGGCGAACCCGCGCCCGCTTCACTCCGCAACGAAATGCGGTCCTTGTTAGCCGAGGCCGCTATCTTGACGCCTGCAGGCCATGCAGAGCGGCGTCTTGTGGAATGGTCCGAAATCGTCAGGCCGCATGCCCAGGTGTTTCGAGAGAAAGGATACGTACCGCTCAGCAACTTGATTCACCCTTTCAATCTGGCTGCGTTGCGGCGCTACTACCGGCATGCGATCCGGCAGGGAACAATCAGACTGGGCGACTATCAGAGCTCACGGCGATACGTTGCCCACAACGAGAGTGTCGCTCGATTTTTCCATCATCAGATTGCGAATGCGGTAAGCGCCATCGCGGGAGAGCCGGTCAAGCCCTCTTATGTCTATCTGGCGTCTTATCTGAGCGGTGCCGAGCTGAAAAAGCACACTGACCGGGAGCAGTGCGAGTTCAGCGTTACGCTCTGCCTGGATTTTTCTCCCGAGCCCGACCTGGCGACCTCCTGGCCGATCCGCCTCGACACTCCCGAAGGCGCAGTCACGGTTTATCAGGCCCTTGGTGACGGCCTGGTCTACCGCGGAACCAGAGTGCCTCATTCCCGCGACGTCTTAGGCGCAGGACATACCTCGACCTCCATTTTCTTCCATTACGTGCCGGCAGATTTTTCGGGGTCACTGGAGTAGGTTGGCCTTGTGCTCCGGCCAGACTATCGCAAACCGGAAATGACAAAGAGTACCGAGGAGACCTGATAGTAGCTGTAGGCGAAGCGGGAACCGTCACGCGTCACAACCACCGGAGCGATGTTAACCACGCCTGTAGTCGTCTGAGGCTGCAATTCCTGGATGAGAGTCTTTGCGCCAGAGACCAAGTTAACCTTGTACACGTTCGCTGGAACCTGGCCGGGGCGATATCCATAAACCGCCGAGTTGTCCTCCGACCATTGCAAAGGAACAAAGCCGGGTTCGAGACCGGGAATGGAATGCGGAGCACCCCCAGTGATCGGATACACTGCCGCGATCGGACCGTTGTTGGCAACAATATATTGACCATCAGGCGAGACCAACCCGCCTGTAATTCCTTCCGGGGTTATCGCTGTCAACTTTCCCCCGTCCAGGTTCACGAGATAGCACCGTACTCCGTGACCGGGTTCGTTGCCGTTGATGGTGATTCGCTTCCCATCCGCCAGGAAATGAGAAGAGCCGCTGTGGATGTGTTCCAGCCCGGTCACGGGAATCGTTCGAGGTTCGCCGGCACCGATGGGGTAAAGCGTGATTCGTCCCGGGTTGCCTGGGATAATTGCAATCGCCCATTTGCCGTCCGGGGAAAGCCCGCCTGCGCTCCCCTCCCCCAGTTGTACGGGTGGGGTTCCGTCGATTCTACGAATCGCCACTGAACTGTCAGGAGGCGCGGCTTCGCTTGCATCCTCGAACAACACGGACTGCCCGTCCCGCGATATATCTTTGGCAACATCCCAATCGTGCCAGGAAATGTCCGACGCCTTGCCGTCTCGCGTAGAAGTTGCCATGGCGAGACGTTCTGCATCCAGGCTCACCAGCACCCGACCATCCGGTGCCATATCCTGCAAGGTCAATCCCGCCGGAATCTTTAGAACTGTCCGGCTTACTCCCTTGATACTTACAGCCCGCAAGGCGCGGGTGTAACTATTCTCGGCGGCCGTAAACCAGATTTCTTTTCCGTCGGAACTCCAGGCCAGGCCGTCCGCTGATTCCCACTCGCGGGTGAGCGGCCGAACTTGTCCGGCAAGATCCACCACGCAAACCAGCCCGCCATCATGCCACATGATGGGATGGTTGATGAAGGCAATCCTGTCGGCTTGTGGAGACACGCGGACGTGGCTGATCCAGCTATTGCTTTCGTACAAAACATGGCCAATCGGGTATTCAATGCGATCCCGCCCTTCAGCGTGGTGAACCACCGCCAATTCGCCGTTCGGACCCCAGTCCGCCCAAGTGACGTCTTCCAGCATCTCTCTCGGAGAACCTCCGGCCAGAGGCGCGCGAGCCAACGTACCCTGTTCAATCTTAAGGTGCGCCATGTGAGCGCCGTGAAGCACTAGCGCCAGTTCGCCGGTCTTCGAAATCGCTAACAAGTTCGCATCCGTGAGGTTGAGCGGTTGAGTCGAAACCGATTCCCCGACGGTGGAAAATAGCTGTAGCGGTTTGCCGTTCCAGGCGGCACCGTAGACGACCGAGTGAAAGTCAGGCGCGAAGCGTGCCGCATACACCGTACCCTCTTCAAAGGTGACGCGCCGGTAGCTGAGCGACGGTGCGCCCAGCCGTGCCTGCCTACCCACAAGCAGGAGCGTCGCAATCAGGAGCGCTCCCACTAAGGCCCAGGGCAGGATCTTTCCTTGGAACTTTGCCCGACCAAAGCGTGCTGTCCCTACGCCGGAAGTGCTTGAAAGAGTGTCCAGCGCAAATGCCAGATCGCGCGCCGATTGAAAGCGCTTCTCAGGCTCCTTCTCCAGGCAATGGCGGACGATTTGCCGGAATGATATGGGGATCCTCGCCTCCTCCAGACTGATCTCCGGAGGGTCCTCGCGAAGGACGGCAGTAATCGTGTCCACCTCGGTTTCGCCGTGAAAGGCTCGCCGCCCGGTCAGCATTTCATAGAGAATCGCGCCCACACTGAAGAGGTCGCTGCGGTGGTCGACCGTCTTGCCGCGTAACTGCTCAGGCGACATGTAAGCGACAGTACCGATCACCGCCCCACTCCGGGTTACCGTGGTCAAATCTTCCACCGGGCGTCCGGCTTCTCCCGGAGCAGATTGAAGCTTGGCCACGCCGAAGTCGAGGATCTTGACCCGGCCATCCCTGGTTACAAACAGATTCTCGGGCTTGAGGTCACGGTGAATGATGCGGCGATCATGAGCCGCGATGAGACCTTGTACGATCTGCAGCGAGTAGTCCACCGCCAGCCGAACCGGCAGTGCTCCTTCTGACAGTCGTTGGCGCAGGGTCTTGCCTTCCAGCAATTCGCAAACGATGTAAGGAGATCCTGCTTCAAGCCCTACGTCATAAATAGCGACAATGTTGGGATGATTCAGGGCCGCGGCGGCACGAGCTTCCAGTTCAAAACGGCGGAGATGGTCTGGGTTGTCGCTGGAAGCGGGACGAATCAGCTTTAGAGCGACATCGCGGCCCAGCCTTTCGTCCCGAGCCCGAAAAACCTCGCCCATGGCTCCCGCACCGATTTTCTCGAGAATCCGGTAGTGACCTATGACCTGATCAGTCATATGCGAGAGCGCCCCGCTGGCATGTTAGGGCGCATGTCCACTGCAGTCAATAACCGAATAGGGAACACTCTCCGTTCTGCTTGTCTGTGCCGTGCTTGATCTGCCGCTCGCCCCTGTTTATCATGAGGGTAATCTAGCAATCGGCGGAAGAGAGTCGTGCTATAATTTCCGTTCGCCTGCAGACTTATCGAGGCAGCCTGTGATTCCCTCTACGGGCGAATCCCGCGCCAATCAAGATCATTAGATACGAGGTCTAGCTATGTCTGGCCATTCAAAATGGGCCACAATCAAGCACAAGAAGGGCGCGCTCGACGCCAAGCGCGGCAAGATTTTTACCCGCCTCATCAAGGAAATCAGTATTGCCGCGAAGAACGGCGGCGGCGATCCTGACACCAACCCACGTCTGCGCGGCGCCATCCTCGCCGCCAAGAGCGAGAACATGCCCCAAGATAACATCAAGCGCGCCATTCAGCGGGGCACCGGCGAACTGCCCGGCGCGACCTACGAAGAGTTTTCGCTCGAAGGCTACGGCCCGGGCGGCGTTGCGGTTCTTCTCGACATCAACACCGATAACCGCAACCGTACTGTCAGCGAAATCCGCCACTGCTTTGGCAAGAACGGCGGCAATATGGCCTCAGCCGGTGCCGTCGCGTATATGTTCCACAAAAAGGGCGACATCCTCATCCCGAAGTCGGCGACCAAGGCGGACGACCTGATGAATATCATCATCGAAGCGAACGGCGAGGATGAGCCGATTGACGATGGCGAGAATTGGGAGATCCTGACTGCGCCTTCCGCCTATGAAGGCATGCTCGAGGCCTTAAAGAAGGCGGGTATTGAGCCTGCTTCGTCCAGCGTGAGCATGATTCCTGACACCTACATCAAGTTGGAAGGACAGCAGGCGTCGACCATGATCCGGTTGATGGAAGCGCTGGAAGATCAGGACGATGTGCAGAACGTGCATTCGAATTTTGACATCGACCAGAAGTTGCTGGAAGAAGTGGCTGGGTAGTCGAGCCAGTTCGAGAATCTTGAGCCGCCCATTGTCGGGCGGCTCTTCTTTTTCTCGCTGAAGCGTGCCTCCGCGCGATGGAGTTTTCAACACAATCGAGGATAATTCTGTGGAAAAGCACGACCGTATCTTTGTAAGTGATTCAAGCGAGAGTCGCTTCAGCTCTTTGCACCGGAGCAGGGGCTGGCACTTTCGTGGTGCGACCGCGCCTGCCCATGGATCGCGGCTAAGAAATCTGGTGACGAGACAACCGTGAAACTCAGACTCGACAAACTCCTCCTCGATCGCGGACTCGCCGCCTCGCGAGAGCGGGCCCAGGCTCTCATTCTCGCGGGAAAAGTATTGGTTAACGACCAGAAGCTCGACAAGTCTGGTGCGCAAGTCGCAGAGGACGCCGTGATCCGGTTGCTCGGCGAAGATCTGAAGTATGTCAGCCGGGGCGGGCTCAAACTTGAGCGCGCGCTTGAACACTGGCATATCGACGTCACGGGCAAGGTCTGTCTCGATGTCGGCGCTTCCACCGGCGGCTTTACGGACTGTCTGCTGCAGCATGGCGCGACTCGTGTAATCGCGATCGACACCGGCTACGGGCAGATGGATTTCAAACTGCGCCAGGATTCCCGGGTTCGATTGCTGGAGAAAGTCAACGCCCGCTATGTGACCGGGGAAGTCATCGGCGAGATGGTCGACCTCATCGTAATCGACGTTGCGTTCATTTCCGCGACATTAGTTCTCCCTCCTGTTGTAAACGCCGCCTTGCCGCCGTCTGGCGAACAGCGCCGCGGCCGCCAAGTGATCGTCCTCGTCAAACCTCAATTCGAGGCGGGAAGGGAATTCGTCGGCAAAGGAGGCATTGTGCGTGACGAGGCCGCTCAGATGGCGTCGGTCGAGAAGGTGAAGAGAGCTTTGCTGGACTTGGCCTGTACTAGCACGGATGTGGTCGAATCGCCGATCCTGGGCGCGGAAGGGAACCGCGAGTTTCTCCTCTGGGGAGTCTTTTAATCCATCGTCGTCAAAGCTTTTTGGCTCGAATTCTGTACAATCTTCCTTTGTCTCTTTCAAACATGGCAAGCAAGCCCTCGTCTCAATCGAAAGTCGCGGCCATTATCTCCCGCCCGGACAGGCCAGAAGTTGCGCGTACCGTTCCCGAACTGCTGGAGTGGTTTCACGCCCATGGTTACAAGGTCATCGTCGATCCGGAGACGGCCAAGTATTCCAACGGACAGGAAGAAGTGCTGCGCTCGCAAATGTCGGCGCGGCCTTTGGATCTGGTGGTGGTGTTGGGCGGCGACGGGACTTTACTCTCGGCGGCCCGAGCCACGGCCGCAACCGACGCTCCTCTCGTTGGAGTGAATCTGGGTTCGCTCGGCTTCCTCACCGACGTTCCGCTCGGCTCGCTATTTAGCATGCTCGACTCCATCGCGCAGGGCCGCGCCGCCGTGGAGCAACGTTCGCTGATGCAGTGTGATTTACTGCGCGGCGAAGCGGTTCTGGGAAGCTACATGGTTTTCAACGACGCCGTGGTCAACAAGACCGCTCTGGCTCGCTTAAATAATTATGACCTCTTTGTAGACAAGGTCTTCGTCTCTAGCTACCGCGCCGATGGCATGATCGTGGCCACGCCCACGGGTTCGACTGCCTACTCGCTCTCCGCAGGCGGCCCCGTAGTCATGCCAACGGTCAGCGCCTTTGTGATTACGCCAGTCGCGCCACATTCGCTCACGCATCGCCCGCTGGTGGTCCCTGATTCGGCTGTGGTCGAAATCCTGCTGCGCAGCGTCGAAGAAGTGGCTTACCTCAGCCTGGACGGCCAGCCCGGTCTCGATTTGCGGGACGGAGACCGAGTTCGTTGCCGACGCTCCGAGCACAGCATTAGCCTGTATCGCACCGACACTGATTTCTTCCACGTGCTCCGCACTAAGCTGAAGTGGGGAGAAAGATAAAGGTTGTTGATTTTGTGATTGTTGAGGGCTGATTGAAAAACCCGTAGTCAGGGTTTTATCAACAATCAACAACGTGCGCACCCTTGGGAAAAGGAAATCGTCAGTCAGTTTGCAAAACGAAGCTAGCGCTATCTACCGAAAATCGCGTGGTTCGGGGCTTAGCTGCGAAAAAATCTTTACCTCGAAAATCTTACCTCGAATCGTTTTCGGGTCGCCATCCTTCCTCGATCCGATGGACCAAGAAAGCTTGGTTCCAAACGGCGAGAATGGGGAGTTTCCTTTGTTCAGGCGTCAAGGCGGCGACCCGCCAAGTTTTCTCCGTCTCCAAATCGCGCAACCACCAATCTCGTACTTGCTTCGTCCTTGGGTCGATATTAGCACTGCGAAAAACAGGAAATGGTTCGAGATTTTCGGGTACGGGAAGATTGCCGACGACTTCAACGAGCCCTTGGTTCACAGCTGCTTGCAGAGGAAAAAAGGTGGCAAATCGGATCGGAGCACGCACAACATCCGTCAGGTCGAGGGGTCGCGTATCGTAATTGCGGTCGAATAGCTGGATCACAGCACCAAACTTGGGATGCTTGGTATGGCGGTGCGTATACATTGCGTAAGCCAGACCCTTGGAAGTCTTTATTTCAACGAGGTCCCCGAATTTGAGCTTTCTCCCCACGCCCGTTCGTCTTCGAGAATGTTATATCAAAATTGGAATTGTATCGTTGTTAAGATTGCTTGTGCACGCTCCATAGTCATCAATCATCAATCTACAACTCCTCGGAATACAGATTCCGCACTTTCTCCCGCCGCCGGATGAGCCGGGCTGATTTTCCACTCACCAACACCTCGGCTGGCCGCGGACGCGTATTGTAATTCGAAGCCAGCGCCATTCCATAAGCTCCAGCATCAAGAATCGCAAGCAAGTCCCCCTCTTCCACGCGAGGCAATTCCCGATCGCGCGCGAAAAAGTCTCCGGACTCACAGATCGGACCGACCACATCCACAGTTTCTTTCTTCTTAGCTGCCAGCTCGCTGGACTGAATTACGGGAACGATTTCGTGATAGGCCCCATAGAGCGCTGGACGGATCAGATCGTTCATGGCCGCGTCAACAACCAGAAAGTGCTTGCCATCGTTTTCTTTTCTGTAAATCACGGATGTGACAAGCGCGCCCGCCGGTCCCACGATCGACCGTCCCGGTTCGAGCAATAAATGTACATTCAGTCCGCGCAAGGGTTCGGTCACTGCCCGCGCATACCCCGCAACATAGTCGGCAAACTCCAAACCCGGTTCCTGGTAATCAATGCCAAGTCCACCGCCGGTGTCAACGGACTCGATGCTGTGTCCATCGGAGCGCAAGTCGCGCACCAGGTCGGCCACGCGGGTGATGGCCTCTCCGAACGGCGCAACGTCGGTGATCTGCGAGCCGATATGAACGCTGACTCCCGCGACCCGCAGGCTTCGCGCTCCAGCGGCCTTGGCGTAAAGCTCGCGCGCACGGCTGATCGGCACTCCAAACTTATGCTTGCGCAGGCCCGTAGAAATGTAAGGATGCGTATCCGCCGCTACGTCAGGATTTACTCGAAGAGCTACGCTCGCGATCATGCGCAGCCGGATTGCGCACTCTGCCAGAACTTCAAGTTCCGATTCACTCTCCACATTGAACAACAGAATCCCGGCCTTCAGCGCCGCTGTGATCTCGTCGCGAGACTTTCCCACACCTGAGAACACAATCTTCCTGGCCGCGCGGCGGTCGGCGACAAGTACCCGCTCCAGCTCGCCGCCGGAAACTACATCGAACCCGCAGCCCTGCCTTGCCAGCAGACGCAGAATGTTCACATTGGAATTCGCTTTAACGGAGTAGCAGATCGTGTGCGGAACGCCGGAAAACGCACTCTCGAAGGCTGCCAGCCGATCCCGAATCGCCGTCGCCGAATAAACATAGAGAGGCGTTCCGTAGCGCTTTGCCAGATGGGGTAGCGGAACATCGTCGCAGTGCAGGATGAAATCCGCTCCGCCACGCAAAATGCCTTTCCGGTGCTCGCGAAGAACGAATCCCGGAGGACGCTCGGAACGGTGGAAAAGCCTCGCAGATTCTTTACGCCGCGTCATTTCCGTTTGGAGGACGCGGGCGCGGCGCTATCTTTCACCTTGATCGCCACCACGGTTTGATCGTCGAAGGTTTCAACCCCGGCGGAGTGCTCGGCCGCGGCTTTGAACAGCGAGTCCACAACGCAATCGGCGGTTCGTCCTTTACACTCCGCCACAATCTGCTCCACCCGCCCGCGCCCAAACATTTCTCCGTTGCGGTTGCGCGCGTCCAGAATGCCGTCACTGAAGAAGACAAACATGTCTCCCGGCTTCATGCGGAATCGAAACTCGTCGTAGTCCGCATCGTCGAAAAGCCCCAGCGGCAAACCAGTTGCCTCAATCACATGGTTCTTCCCGTCTTGTACGTGAATGGGACGCGGCAGGCCCGAGTTGGCCACGGTGAGGATTCGGTGCTGATCGTCCCAGACCGCATAGATCAGCGAAACGAATTGTGCTTCGATGCGCCGCTCCGCCAGCGACATATTCACCGCTTTGAGCATCTCGGCGGGGCCGGGTTCAATGGGCGCATGCGAGCGCAGAATTCCGCTAACCAGGGCCGCATAAATGGCAGCCGGCGCGCCTTTTCCGCTGACGTCACCAATCACAATTCCCAGCCTCGAAAGCGAGTAGGGGATGAAGTCGTATAAATCTCCTCCGATGGCTCGCGCGGGAACAAACTTCGCGGCTAATTCCAAATGTGCCTGCTTGGGCAGCGTCTGCGGGAGCAGGCGCATCTGCAATTCCCGGGCTAGCGCCAGATCCCGCTCCAGGCGGCGCTCCTGCCGCGCAATCTCCTCATACAAGCGCGCGTTTTCAACGGCAATCGCCACTTGCGCCGCCAGAGTCATCATGGTGCGCTTGTGATCGTCGGTAAAAAAGCCGCGCCGCGTGTGCTCCAGGTCGAGCACTCCAATCACCTTGTCCTTATAGACCAGCGGCACGGCCAGTTCCGATCGCGTTTCCGGGTTGCCTTCGATGTAGCGGGGGTCTTTGCTCACGTCGGGCACCAGCACAGCCTGTCTGGTCTCCGCCGCAGAACCCACCAACCCTCGCCCCAGTGGGATATCGTTCTTCAGGTGGACATTTTCGTTGAAGCGCAGCGAGAAGCGATGCTGCAGTTTTTCACCAGCGGCATCCAGCAGAAGGATGCTGAACATCTGAAAATCGATCAAGCGCCGCAGCAGTTCCGCGATCCGCCCCAACAGTTCGTCCAGATTCAGGATTGAGGTCAACTCGCGCGCGATCTCGTTCAGCATCAGCAGAATCCGCGCTTGCCTTGTAGTGCGCGTGTAGAGTTGAGCGTTCTCAATCCCAACCGCCATGCGCGACGCGATCAGGCTCAACAGCCGGCTATGCTCTTCATTAAAATAACCCGGATCTCGCGCCTCCAGGTCAATTACTCCAATCACGCGGTTCTTGTAGATCAGGGGTACAGCCAGTTCCGAACGCACGTTAGGGAGAGCAGCGACGTATCTGGGATCCTGCGTCACGTCATCGATCAGAATTGTCTGCCCCTGTTGGGCGGCCAGTCCGGTCACTCCCACGCCCACCTTGATGCGCGCACGCTCGGCGAACTCCGCGGGATATCCCACTTGAAACCGGAAGCGCAGCTCCTGAGTTTTTTCGTTGAGAAGGAGGATGGCGAAGATTTCATAGTCGATGACTTTACGCACCACCTCCGCAACCCGGCGCAAAGTCGTATCCAGATCGAGCGACGTTGCCATGACGTCGGCGACCTCCAACAACAACGGATCAACCTGCAGATGTTTTTCGTGCTTGCTCAGAACCGATCCCATTTGTTTTTTCTATGATAGCAGCCATGCTTTGAGTACCCAGTACCTAGTACTAAGCGCCGATGGGCTGCGTTGTACTGGGTACCAGGTACTAGGTACTGGATGCACCTCACTCCCGCGGCACGATGCAGATGTCGGCCAGGTTGCGGTATCGTTCCGCGTAGTCGAGTCCGTAGCCCACGACGAATTCGTCGGGAATTGTGAAGCCTACGTAGTCGCCTTGCAGAGGCAGCTTGCGGCGCGAGGGCTTGTCGAGCAGAGCGGCAATCTTCAGCGATCGAGGCTGATGCGCCATCAGCAGCTTCTTCAGCACAGTGAGCGTCAATCCCGTGTCGAGAATGTCTTCCACGACAATTACATTCTTATCCTTCATGGACTGGTCGACGTCCTTCGTCAACTTCACCTCACCGGTGGAATCCCACCCGCTCTGGAGTTCCTGCGTGGGGCTGGGACGGTTCCCATAGCTCGAGACTCCAATAAAATCGAAGGTAGCGTCTAGGTTCACCTGCCGCGCCAGATCGGCAAGAAAAACCGCGGAGCCTTTCAATACGCCGACCAGGATCACCGGCTGTCCCGCGAAGTCGCGCGTAATTTCTGCGCCTAGCTCAGCGACCCGTTCCGCTATCTCTTCCCGCGAAATCAACACCTTGAGTTCTGTCATGGCGCTTTATATTAAACTAAACTCGCCATTCTGGTTGGGTGGTTTCTTATCGCGATCCGGAGCTTTTACTTATGAATCTCAAAGGCGTTGAACTTACGTGGCTCGGCCACGCGACATTTCGTATCGTAACCCCCGGCGGGCAGACCGTCATTATCGATCCCTGGATCATGAACAACCCGATGTGCCCGGCTTCCGAGAAGAAGGTGAAGACCGTCGACGTTCTTTTGTGTACGCACGGTCACGGCGACCACATTGGCGACGCTGTCGAAATCATCAAACAGCACAATCCGCAGGTGGTCGGCATCCCGGAATTGTGCGGATGGCTGGAGAAAAAAGGCGCCAAGCAAATCGCCATGATGAACAAAGGCGGCACGCAGAAGATCGGAGACATCAAAGTCACCATGGTTCACGCCGATCACTCCTGCGGCATTCAGGACGGCGACCAGCTTATTTACGGCGGCGAAGCCTGCGGTTACGTGGTCGAATTCGAGAACGGTGTCAAGATTTACCACGCCGGAGACACCAACGTGTTCGGCGACATGGCAATCATTCGCGAGCTATACGCTCCTGAAATCGTCATGCTGCCCATCGGCGACCACTTCACGATGGGACCGCGCGAGGCCGCTTACGCCTGCAACCTGCTCAAGCCGAAAGCGGTGATTCCCATGCACTTTGGCACGTTCCCGGTCTTGACGGGAACTCCGGCCGAACTGCAGAAACTTGTGCCGGGCGTCGAAATCATTGCTATGAAGCCGGGTGTAACCGTCAGTCATTGAGAACATCGAGAAAAAGATAGCGGAGAACCACCACAGCGATCCATAACTTCGAGGGAGACACGTGGCTGCAAATAAACAAAAAGAAGACAAACCAACCTGGCGGCATTATGACTTCACCACCACCGGTCCAGTCGATGACTACCTGTACTCCATGCTTCCCCAGCGTGATGAAGTTCTGGTCGAAATGGAAGACTACGCGACCAAGCATAAAATCCCCATTGTTGGCCCGGCCGTGGCGCGCGTGCTGCAACAACTCGCCCTGATGATCAATGCCAAGACTGTCTTCGAGTTGGGCTCAGCGATTGGATACTCGACCATCTGGTGGGCGCAGGCGGTCGGCGACAAAGGCCGAGTCGTCTACACGGACGGCGACCCCAAGAACGCCGAGCGGGCTCGCGGTTACTTCGATCGCGCCCGCGTTTCCAACCGCATCACGGTCCATACCGGCGACGCTCTGGAAGTTCTCTCCGAGCAGAAGCAGCAGTACGACATCATCTTCAACGACGTCGATAAAGAAGATTACCCGCGGGTGCTGCGCCTGGTATCGCCGCGCCTTCGCAAGGGCGGCCTCTTCATTACGGATAACGTTTTGTGGAGCGGCCGGGTCGCGGAGAAAAATCCTAAAGACCCGCAAACTAAGGCGATTCTCGAGTTCAACCGCCTGCTTTACAACTCGCAGGATTTCTTCACTACGATCCTGCCCATTCGCGACGGGCTGGCGGTTGCGTTGAAGAAGTAGAAGAGAACGCTTCCAAAGACGCTTGTCATCAGACGCTTGTCATCCCGAGCGCAGCGAGGGATCTTGGTTCCTGCCTGCGCCGGCAGTCATGGTCGCGGAGGCAAACACCAAGGTCCCTCGCTTCGCTCGGGATGACACGTGGAATAGAGAGAAGCTCCTCTCCGTCAGATCGACTTCACGGGAATCGCCAACAAATCTTCCACCAGTCCGACTTCCTTCTGCAAGAACGGCTCGGCGTAGGTCACTCCGCCCAGCGCGCCGTAATACCGCGCCATCGACTCCACCCGCGCGCGAATCTCGTCGTGGGCAGGGAAGAGGTCTTTGCCGGCCTCCTGATCGCTGAACTGCGACTTGTAGGCCAGAATGGAGGCGAACTTCTGTTCGAACTGCTCGCTGATGTCCACCACGAACGTCGGACGCACGTCGTAGTAGAGCGTGGCATAGATGATCTTGAAAGGACGATGCGGCTTAAGCGCCTCTCTCTTATCGGCGCTGCCCTCCGCGCCGGAACTGGCTTGGCTGATAGCTGAAGGCTGAGAGCCGAGCGCGAGCTTCGCCAGCCCCGCCAGAAAACACGCCTCATACCCCAGCACCGACGCGGTGTAGTGATCCGGATGCCGTCCCTTCCAGTAAGGCAGAATCACCACGCGCGGCCGCGTCTCGCGGATCACGCTTGCCACCTTCAGCCGATTCTCCCAGGTGTTTTCGACCCGGCCATCGGGAATATCGAGCGCCCTGCGCCAGCCTGCGCCGAGAATTCTTGCCGCGTCCCCCGCCTCGCGGGCGCGGTCTTCAGCGGTACCGCGCGTACCCATTTCGCCCTGCGTCAGATCGAGTATGCCCGTGCGCTGCCCGCGCTGAGCGGCTTTCAGCAGCGTGCCCCCGCAGGTCTGTTCCACGTCGTCGCGGTGCGCCGCAATCGCCAGTATGTCGAGAGAAGTCGAGGTCATGTCAGTCGAGATTGCCTCCTTCAAGAACAGATCTGCCTCTACTTCTTCCGCTCCACCAGATACCGTGCCAGCTCCTTCAGCGTCTCCGCACGTTCGCCGAAACTCTCCAACTCTGAAAACGCAGTGCTCACCAGTGCATCCGCCTTGCGCACGGACTCTTCAATGCCAAACAGCGCCGGGTAGGTCGCCTTCTGCGCAGCCGTATCTTTGCCGGCAGTCTTGCCAAGTTGTTCGGAGGTCTGGGTCACATCGAGCACGTCGTCCACAATCTGAAATGCCAGCCCAATCGACTGCCCAAACGTCCGCAGCTTCTTAACTTCGCCGTCCTTTGCTCCGGCATAAAGCCCACCACTCACCAGGCTCGCCGCGATCAGCGCGGCAGTCTTCGCGCAGTGGATATATTCCAACATCTCCGCCGTAGGCTGGGTGTGCTCGGCTTCCAGATCCACGACCTGTCCCCCAATCATGCCATCCAGTGTGCCAGTGCCGCGCGCGATCTCTTCGATAATTCGCACCCGCGCTTCCGCCGGACATTCCAGCCGCGCCAGAACCTCATAAGCCTGCGTCTGCAGCGCGTCTCCTGCCAGAATTGCGAGCGCCTCCCCGAACACCTTGTGGCAGGTCGGACGTCCGCGCCGCAGATCGTCGTTATCCAGCGCCGGAAGATCGTCGTGGATCAGGGAATAGGTGTGCAGCATTTCCAGCGCCGCTCCCAGTTCTTCGATCTTCGGGGGCAACGTTCTCGCAATCATGCGGCCAGCCTCCATGCACAGCACCGGCCGCAGTCGCTTGCCGCCCGCGAACACGCTGTGCCGCATGGCCTTGTGAATGGACACCGGCTGCTGGGTTTCCAGCGGAATCAGCCGGTCGAGGGCAGCGTCCGTCCGCGCCCGCCCTTGTTCGAGAGTCTCTTGCAGCATTGAGCAGTGAGTATAACAAGGTGGGCGACGAAGCTAAAGAAAAGCGAGGACGCCGGGAAGCGTCCTCGCTGGTTAAGATTTCGAATGATCTCAGGCTGCGGAACTTTTTGCCACGGCCATGCTCCGCAACACCGAAGTCAGAACGTTTTGCACATCATCGGCTGGGCACACGTCGCTCGCGCCAGCCTCCAGCGCGGCCGTCCACAACTCCTCATCCGGAATGCGATGGGTGCAGACAATCGGCAACGTGGGAAAATCGTTGTGCAGGTTCCGCACATCGGTCAGACGCGAGTACTCCATATCGAGAATCACCACTGCCGGCCGGTGCTTGGCCACGCGCTCACGAAGTTCGTCTCCGGAACGCGTCAAGTGGACAGAATGGAAGTGAGAGGAAAGCCCACCGGCCAGAGACTGGGCGACCCTGGGATCGCTTTCGAGAACGACAACACTGAAGCCCATAGATCCTCCTGACTTACCGTCAGTTACGGCGGACTAGGGCTGCGGGGAAGGGTTCGGAACCACTACTCCACAGACATTACAACTTGACAAGCACCAACGAAGGACTCGCCACCTACCCGCGGGCAGGTGCCTCCTCCGTCACGGGCTCAAACGGCTCAGCCTGGAGCTTCCCGTTCTTCTTCAGCAAGATCTCCACCTTGCCCTCGGCCTGCTCCAATTCCTTCCGGCAGGTCGAGGAGAGGTGCATGCCTTCTTCGAAAAGGGTGAGAGACTCTTCCAGAGGCACGTCTCCCTTTTCCAGTTCCAGGACAATCTTTTCCAGTCGCTGGAGACACTCTTCAAACTTGGCCAACGGGTTTGCTCCTCCTCTATTGATGCAACGATCGGATCGAAGTGTCCAGTGTTTTTTTGTAGATAGTTGATGAAAACGAACCCGTTTAGTTCACAAAGGGAATTCTAATCGTTTGCGGGACGGCTTGTTCCCAGCGCCTCAAGAACATCCACCGCCGAACTGTAACGTCCCTGCGGCGCGCTGATTTGCGCTCCTTGCACCGTGTGCCGCACCGCAATCAGCATCTCCCGGGCAATGGCCACGCCTTCGGCCCTGGCCGCTTCCGGCGTTTGGGCTCGTGCCATGCGTTCCACAATCGAATCCGGCACAGAAACCCGCAGCTCATTCTTCATGAACTCCGCGTTGCGCACACTCACCAGCGGCCAGATCCCCGCCACTACAGGGATTCGGCAATGCTCGATCCTCTTGAGAAAGTTCTCCAGCAGGCGAAGGTCGAAAACCGGTTGCGTTACCGCGTATTCGGCTCCGGCGGCAACCTTGTACTCAAACCGCCGGATCTCCTCGTCCAGATCCGTGAGCCCCGGATTCGCACCCACGCCGATCACAAAGCCCGTGCCCTCCCCGATCGGGTTTCCGCCCAGGTCCAGTCCCCGGTTCAAGTTGTGAACAATGTTGACCAGGCCGATGGCATCCACATCAAACACCGCGGTCGCATCCGGATAGTTACCCATCTTCGGAGGATCACCCGTGATGCAGATCAAGTTCCTGATGCCGACCGCAGCCGCTCCCAGCAGGTCGCTTTGAATACACAGTACGTTGCGATCGCGGCAGGTGTAGTGCAGAATGGCCTCAAGTCCCGCTTCCCGCTGCACTAGCAGCGAGAGCGCTTGATTGCTCATCCGCGCGGAAGCCCGCGGACTGTCCGGAATATTGACCGCATCCACGCCCACGGATTTCAGGAATCGTGAGCCTTCTAACTCCTTGCGTATGTCCGTCCCCTTAGGCGGAACTACCTCCACCATGGTCACGAACTCCCCCCGGGCCAGCTTTCCCCCCAAAAGTGACCGTCCTTCTAAAGGCTGGGCCGGTTTCGACGTCTGGGTGGCCGCGCCGCCCGCAACGTGGGTTGAGCCGGCCTTCCCTCTAGCCTCACCAACCCGCAGAGCGGATTTCATTACGCGAATGTGGTCGGGGGTGGTCCCGCAGCATCCCCCGACGATTCGGGCTCCGGCGGCGACAAACTTCCGCGCATAACTCGCCATATATTCCGGCGAGCAAAGGTAGATGTTTCGGCCTTCCACCGACCGTGGAATGCCGGCATTCGGTTGCGCGGAAAGCGGCAGGGAAGTGGCGGCCCGCACGCGCTCGATGGCGTCCAGCATGGCCACCGGGCCCACGCTGCAGTTACAGCCGATTACGTCCGCGCCCCACTCCTCAAGCCGAGGCGCAAAAGTCTCCGGATCGGAACCATCCAGGCAGTTGCCGTCTTCGTCGATCGTAACCTGAACCACCAAAGGCAACTTTGTCCCCACGTCCTTAGCCGCCAGCATGGCCTGATGGACTTCCTCAAGGTATCCGAAGGTTTCGAACATCAGCAGATCAACACCACCCTCTGCCAACGCCTCGATTTGCTCGCGGAATGCCTGACGAGCTTCTGCGAAGGAAGTTTTTCCCAGGGGCTCGATTCTTGTTCCCAGCGGGCCAACCGATCCTGCCACCCAGACATCGAAGCTCTTGGCGGCCTCACGGGCCAGTCGTGCGCCCGCCCGGTTGATGTCCGCTACCTTGTCCGCAAGACTATGCCGTGCAAGGCGGAAGGAGTTTGCTCCGAAAGTATTGGTTTCAACGATTTCGGCTCCAGCCTGAAGGTACTCGTGATGAATCCCGCGAATCAGGTCAGGCTGGGAGAGATTTAACTCGTCGTAACAGCGGTTAATGAAGACGCCTTTGGCGTATAGCAGCGTTCCCATCGCGCCATCGCATAGAATAGGAGATTGTTTGATCCGTGCAAGAAAATCGCCCGCCATAGAACCAGAATACAGGATGAGGGTAATTTCTTGCATCCAAGGAACAAGATGGACGGCTGTTTTTCTTCAACCGAAAGGGCGCAAACCGGGACGGGCTTCCGGCGCTCTGTTATAATCCGCTATTTCGCACCTAAAACTCTGGTTTTCCTGTAGTTAGGAGCATGCCGTTTGAAGAAACTCGATCTTTCCCATGTCGTGCTCGTGATCGCAGGTATCGGACTTATCTCCTGCGGGGGTGCACAAGTCGCCGCGCCGCCCAGCGGAGTGACCACTCGCGTTCTAGCTTCTCAAAGTGTGTCGAGTCCGGCGTCGGCTGCTGGTCTGATACTTATTGACGGCTGGATCGACACCCTGGGAAGGGGTGGAGTCGCCACCGGTAACTCGCCTGGCCTCATGGCTATGTCCCCGGATCGAACGACTGTGCTGGCCTTTGATTCGTCGACCAACAGGGTTTATGTGGTGAACACGAAGACCGAAACTGCAGCCGGGAGCATTCAGCTTCCCGGTCCGACCACCAGCATGGCCATACCATTGCCCGGCACCGGCTATGCGGCCGTGCCTACGGCTCCGCTGACTGCATCATCTCCGGGAGCAGTTGTAGCCATGAACCTCACGGTCGGCGGTGTCACCGCCACGATCAGCGTGCCCAACGCGCAAACCGTGGTGTCGAACGCGGCCGGAACCCAGCTCCTGGCTTTCAGCAATGGCGCACAGACCGTGAATTCGAATTACGTAACCGTGATTTCTCCACTCCTGCTGAACACTGGCAATCCTGTTACGGTCACGGTGCCTGGATTCGACAGTCCCGTGTTTGGGATTTTCAGTCCCGACGGCAGCGTCGCCTACATTCTGAATTGCGGCGTCCAGTGCGGCGGCACGCAGGCCAGCGTGCAGATCTTGAATTTCGGCACCACACCGCCGACTGCTGGCGCGCTGGTTCCCGTTAACGGTGCAACGGTTGCCTTTCTCTCCGGTTCCACGCTCTATGTGGCAGGACTGGGCACGCCAACCGGACCTTTGTGCACCTCAATCCCGAGTGCTGCCCCGACTGCCGCACAGTATTGCGGAACCCTCGACATCGTCAACCTGAACACGATGACGGATCCGTACTACAACAATCCGGCAACTGAAATTGCCATCACCGACGGCTACCACAACCGCATCGATCTCAGCAACAACGGGCAACTCTTCGTCGGCTCCTACGGGTGTACCAATGTTGGCAACGTGAATAACCTGCAGGGACAGGGAGAGGTCCGCGGCTGCCTCTCCATATACAACACCAACACGGGAGCTGTGGTCATCCCTCCCGACAACGGCGATGTCACCGGTCTGCAAGGTTTCAGCAGTCGCAATGTGGAGTATGTTGCCGAGGGCGGCAACCTGCGCGTCTATGACACCACCATCGACAGCTTGCTGCTGAACACCGATTTCATCCCCACCGGCACCATCGTCATCACCGGCAAAATCATCGACGTAAAAGCCATCGACTTTTTCTGATCGATCTTTCTGATGCGTTGCGGCGGCCTTTATCTCGCAGGTTCCAGCACCAGTCGATGCGCCCCGGAGGCGTCCACCGCCTGAGGTGTGAAAGGCAGCGTGAACGTGGAACCTTCATACCACGCTTTCCATTGATCCATGTAATAGGGACTGAGGAAGTTTCCGCCCTGGCCGGTCACGGTATTCAAGGTCGATTGATCCAGGTCCGCTAGGTTCGCGGTGAATCGTTCCGAAGGTCCATGAGAACGGGTCACCGCTTTCACCGTGTAGTCACTCCCCGATTGCTCCTGCACTCCCGGCGCAGTCCAGCGCCGCAGCAGCGGGACCTTTCCCAGCACCGGATGTTCAATGTCCACCGCATTGACAGCGCCCCAATGCCAGGACGCCAAATCCTTCGGCGATTCCGGACTATTCACCGCGGCCTCCACGGACGCGGTCAGAAGTTCATCGTAGTTCGGATATTTTTCCGGCAACCAGCGCTTGGGCTGATGCAGCATCACGTTCTGCAACCACACGGTTCGCATCTCCCAACTGTAAGACTTCCAGCTCAGCGTTGTTTCCTGTTGCTTCGGGTCTTCGGGAGCAGGTCCCAGCCTCGACTCGAGCAGCAGGCGTGTCAGCTCGCGCGCCGAGCGCACGGCAATCGTCGCTGCGGTGGAGGAGGAGAGCATGCGCCCATCCCAATTGCGCATTAGATCCGCAGCCTGCCTGGCCCGCGCGGAGGGCTTGGAAGCGTGATCCACGGCATAGACAAAGCGCTCGGCGGCAAACAGATCGTTTTCCGAGTGAACGTCGTTCTCCAGCGCAAGCATGTCCGTGGCCGCGAACTTTCCCCCCGATTCCAGCACGTGATAAATGCGCTCCGTGCGCCACGGCGCTTCCCACTCCGTACTGATGGAATTGGGATAGCCATCCGGCGTGATTCGCCCATTCGCTGTCGCGATCACTCCCGAAGCAGGATTGTAGATATTGGGAAGCTTGTCGAAAGGAATGTAGCCCGTCCATTCGTGGGCGTCGTCTGCGCCGCTCACCGGAAGACTGCCATCGCCCGCCGCGCGAATCGGAATATGCCCAGTCGTCTGATATCCGATGTTGCCGTCCACGTCGGCGTAAACCACATTCTGCCCCGGCGCATCGAGCTGCGAAAACGCCTTGCGGAATTCCTCCCAGTTCTGCGCCGTATCGACATCGAAAAACGGCATGTGCAGACCGTCATACAGTGTCCAACGCAGCGCCACCTGCCGCGTCTCGCCCGGCAAAATGTCTGTGATGATTGGCCCGTGGCGCGTGATCTTCACGTCCACGATTACATCCGGCTGACCCTTGACGTGGATCACCTCAGCCCGATGCTCGGGTTGCTGCCAGCCCTGTGGTGTCTGGTAGGCTCCCTGTGCGTTGAAGGTCTCGATGAAGGCATCTGCGACGGTCGGCCCAACATTGGTGAATCCCCACGCGATGCGCTGATTGTGGCCGACGATCACGTAGGGCATTCCGGGCAGCGTCACTCCGGCCACATCGGTACGGCCGCACTCGTTGAGACGGCACTTAAGATGCGCTTCGTACCACAAGTTCGGCATCTGGTGCCCGAGATGCATATCGTTTGAGAGCAACGGCTTGCCCGTGACCGTGTGCGCTCCTGAAACCACCCAGTCGTTCGATCCATTCACCGCTTCCGGAGCGTGCTGCGCCCAGATCTCAGCCGCACCTCTCTGCTGGGTCACAGAGTTATCCGGGCCGTCGTCGTCGTCATCATCGTCGGAGTCGCCCTGATTCTGCTGCTCTTTCGTGTGATCGTTGATGTCTTCTCGCATCACGGTGGGCGGACGATCGTGCCACGACCGGTTCACGTAAAGATCGGAAGTTAACTCGGGCCCCAGCTTGGCCAGAATCTTCTCCCGCGCAAACACGTCGGGAAGGTAGTAATAGTTGAGATCCTTCACCATCTGGTTCGCGATGACGATGGAATCCTCCGCTTGCCACGGTTTCGGCTGGTATTTCAGAATGCGGAACTCGATCGGAAGGCGGCTGCCGTGCGACGCAATGAACGCATTCACCCCGCGGGCGTACGCCTCAAAGTAAGAATGATCGCGGGCACTCGCCATCTGCAACGATTTCCTGGCCGCCGCCCGCATTCCCAGGATGCGCTGTTCGCGGTCAATCTTCAGCGTATCTTCGCCCAGTATTTCGGAAAGTTCTCCGCTCCCGAAACGCCGCATGACGTCCATCTGCCAGAGCCGGTCCTGCGCCGTGACGTAGCCTTGCGCGAAGAATAAGTCTTCCAGAGTCGCAGCCTCGATCGCCGGGACGCCGTGGCCGTCCCGCGTTACTTTCACTGCCGCCGAAAGGCCCTTCACCTTAATGCTTCCGTCAAGCTGAGGCAGGGCAGAGTGCGCCACAAAGTAGGCGTAAGCGGCCACGCCCAATGCCGGCAGAATCACGGTCAACAACAGCCACAGGAAAATGCGCAGTCCGGTCGAACGCCGGGAAGCAGGAACGCCGGTCGCAGTCAAAGTGCTCATGAGTAAGTCGATTTTAGCAGTCCATTGCGCGATTGAGATTCGTATCAGGGCATGCCTTCAGGCATGCCGTGTTGCAACGCCGTCAACCCGCCTTCAGGCGCTGCCCGTTTCCTCAGTGGCTAGGATTTCAAGATGTCCGATGCTATCCTGACCCTTCATGCTGCAGAAGCGCATCGACGATCAACCTTCGATTTCTCGCGAGATGGTGCGCGAGGCTCAGGGGATCCTGCACCAGCACCTCAAGCGCGTCGGCCTGAAGCAGACGGCGCAGCGCGACACCATTCTGCGCACCTTTCTCGAAACTCGCGACCACCTCTCTACCGAAGAACTGCACCGCCTGGTGCACAAGAAAGACTCCGGCATCGGCTACACCACCGTCTACCGCACTCTCAAGCTGCTCGCCGAGTGCGGGCTGGCCAGCGAAGTCGCTTTCCATGACGGCATCGCCCGCTACGAGCACCAGTACAACCGGCGCAGCCATCATCACATGGTCTGCACTGAATGCGGCAGTTCGGTGGAATTCTTTTCCCGTGAAGTAGACCAGCTAGAGCAGGAAATCGGACGCAGGCACAATTACGCCACCACCCGCCACACTTTCCAAATCTATGGTGTTTGTGAAGACTGCCGCAAGAAAACCGCCTGAGGCCCCGGCGAGACCCTCCAGCGGTCCGCGGAAAAGCTCACGATTCGTATCAGATGTCTTTAGGCATACCGTAAGTAATTCGTATCAGGGTATGCCTTCAGGCATACCGTAAAGTGTCGGGTGGTCGCGCCTTCAGGCGCTGCGGCGCTGAATTCGAGTTTTTCCGCAGCCTTCGAAAACTTTGCCATCAAGGCCGCAGCATCGCTCCCGGTGCCAGCAGATCGAACGGATGAAACGGAAGATTCCGCGCAATGCCAAACAGGATAATCACGGCGCAAAGCGCGCGGATCCAGACTGCGGGCAGAAAGAGCCGCGGCAAATACCTTCCACGGACTTGAAACACTGCGTAGGAAGCGATTCCATAAGCCAGAAACGGCAACAGCAAGATGGTCAGCGGATTCAGCGCCCAAGCCTCATGCAGATTCCCCAGCAGCAGTTGATGCATCGCCCGCAACGAGCCGCAGCCCGGACAGTACCATCCCGTCAGATACCAAAGCGGACACGGTGGAAAGACACCGGTCGTAGCCGGATCGAAAAGCCGCAGCATCACGACTGCGGCAAGGGCGGCCGCTAGCATTGCCATGAGCGGCAACTTACGAACCGGGGGCATCGTGGTCACGGTCAGTGGCCACCAATCCGCCGGATCGTCCCCACCGCGATTATCAACATGTAGATCAGCCCTATCGCAAGCCCGACGCCAAACGATATCCAGCACCACATCTTGGCGTTCCTGGAAGCCGCCTGCGCTCCCGCGATGTCTCCCGCTTGCAGCTTTCCGTTGACCTGGGCGGCATAGACAATCGCTGGAATGCCGGCGGGCAAACAGCACAGAACGGTAGCGAGAATCGCAAACACCAGATAGTTCGGCACGTAGACGCCCGGCGTCGGAACGCCCGGCGTCTGAGCCATCGCAGCCGGCTGCGTGAACACCGGTGCAGTCGCCACCTGCAGATTCCTTCCACACCGTACGCAAACTACCGCGCCGTCTTGGTTACTTGCCCCGCATTGAGGACAGAACATTCAGTTTCCTCCGGCTTAATGGATATTCACTCTCTTCCCTAAAATGTTGAACCATTGGCCATGCAATGCTGGTGTGAGCCCGATACGTCAGTTTTGACGACGCCGCTCTCGTCGGAGCAAAAGGATTGACTCCCCGTTTGATCAAGCGCCGCAGGGTAGGCCACCACCAGAAACCCCACGTTTCCACCATCGACGTCCGCGCGGCAGCCGGATAAATCAAAGATATAACCGTTCTTTTCTCCGCGCGCTAATTTCGCATCAATCACTGTGGCAAGATCGGACAGCCTGCAGGTATAGCCATTCCCGGGGTGGGATGAGGAGTAACCAGCTTCAGCCGCGACAATCTGTCGAACCGAGACAATCGCCGACGATTCGTTCGCCGCCATACGAGCACGCAATAGATTTGGAATCGCAATCGCTGCAATGATTAGAGTCACCGGAATAGCCGCCAATCCAAGATAGCCCAGAACAAGGCCGATGATCGCGATGCCCTCGCCTTTGAGCCGGCCTGCGCTCTTGCGGATCTCCGAAACCGAGAGATGTCCAAATATGATTGCCAGAATCGACAACGGAAAGGCGAAAAGAAAAAGACCACAGACCAGACTGGCGATCGCTTTACCGCTAGTCTGTGCTGGAAAAACCGTGCCCTCCGCAGATGGTCCAAGCGCAGGGGCGGGCGTACCGGCTGCCGAACCTTCCTTGCCGCAGATTCTGCAGAACCGCTCCCCCTCAGGAACGCTATTCCCGCATCCAGAACAGAACACGCCGCCTTACCTCCCGGAGCAAAGCCGCTAAGATTTTGTCGAAATTGATTCAAAACACTACTCCTCAGAGGGTTCCCGGTCAATCCGCCAGATTGGTTCTCGCGGGCCGGCGCAATCTGCAAACGTCAAAACTCGCTTGCGATGATTGCTGGTTTCCGAAGCGAGGCAGGAAGCGTATCCTTGAGCTCTAACTCACTGCGGCCCGGAGCGGTTCCACTCTAGGCCAACCATCCGGCGTGGCAGTGCACCGGCTCACGGACGCCTGACGTCTGAGGTCTGACGTCCGACGTCTGCAGGGCTCCCCGTAACTCCATGATTCAAAACCTGAACCATTGCGTGACGCGAATCACCCCTACAAGTGCTCCAAGTCCTTGCGGGCTGGGATTAGAAGCGCAGAATTGAAGCGGTTTAGTAACTGATGTACCTACGGAGGTAGGACTATGACTTTCGGCACTCTAACAACGCCCGGAATCAAGGCTCCCGGCGACTACATTGAAGATGTAATGATCAGTGTGCGCGCGAAGAACCCGGCCGAGCCTGAATTCCATCAGGCGGTGCGGGAGGTGTTTGATTCTCTGCGCTTGGTTTTGGCCAAGCATCCCGAGTATCAATCCAACCGCATTCTAGACCGGGTTGTAGAGCCGGAGCGCGTACTGATGTTCCGTGTGCCCTGGTTCGACGATCAGGGAAATATTCAGGTAAACCGCGGTTTCCGCATTGAGATGAACAGCGCCATCGGCCCTTACAAGGGCGGCCTGCGCTTCCATCCCTCGGTCAACCTCGGCATTCTGAAGTTCCTGGCGTTCGAGCAGGTATTTAAGAACTCGCTCACCACACTCCCCATGGGCGGCGGCAAGGGCGGTTCGGATTTCGATCCCAAAGGTAAGAGCGATAACGAAGTGATGCGGTTCTGCCAAAGCTTCATGACCGAGCTGCAGCGCCACATCGGGCCGGATACCGACGTTCCCGCCGGCGACATCGGCGTGGGCGGACGCGAAATCGGCTATCTGTTTGGTCAGTACAAGCGCCTGCGCAACGAGTTCACCGGCGTACTTACCGGCAAGGGGCTGAACTGGGGCGGATCGTTGATTCGTCCGGAAGCCACCGGCTATGGCTGCGTGTATTTCGCCAGTGAAATGCTGAAGAGCAAGAAGGATTCGCTGGAAGGCAAGCTCTGCCTGGTTTCCGGCAGCGGCAACGTCTCCCAGTACACGATTGAGAAGTTGCTTGACCTGGGCGCGAAGCCCTTGACCGTGTCGGATTCGAACGGCGTCATCTATGATCCGGACGGAATCGATCGCGAGAAGCTGGCTTACATTCTGGAGCTGAAGAACGTGAAGCGCGGGCGTATCCGTGATTACTCGGACCGCTACAAGAAGGCGATCTTCATCCCGACGGACATCAAGCTGGAGCACAACCCGCTGTGGAACATCAAAGCGGATTGCGCTTTCCCCAGCGCCACCCAGAATGAAATCACCGCGAAGGATGCGGCGAACCTGTTGAAGAATGGCATCAAGCTGGTCGCCGAAGGCGCCAACATGCCCAGCACGCTGGAGGCAACCAAGCTGTTCCTGGATGCCAAGATTCTTTACGGTCCGGCGAAGGCGGCAAATGCTGGCGGCGTGGCTACGTCTGGTCTGGAAATGTCCCAGAACAGCGCACGCCTCTCCTGGACCCGCGAGGAAGTGGATGACAGACTACACAAAATCATGATCTCCATCCACCGCAACTGCTTCGAAACGGCCGAGAAATACGGTACGCCCGGCAACCTCGTCAACGGCGCCAACATCGCCGGCTTCCTGAAAGTAGCCGACGCCATGCTGGATCAGGGCCTGGTGTAGCTGCTTTATGTAGCGCGGGCGCTCTCGCCCGCGTTTGCTGAAGGCTGATACGATGCGGGGTGGACGACGCTCCACCCCGTAACTTCTTGAGGCATGTTATGGCTACTGAGGAAATCGCTGTCAACGGCCAGACGATCATAACTCTCAAGGAGTTGCTACGACCTGGCCTGAAGGCGGTTTTTGTAGGACTTAACCCAGCAAAGAAGTCCGTGCAGCTTGGGCACTACTATCAAGGTCGCCATGGGCAACATCTCTGGAATCAGCTTCGCAAGTACCAGATAGTGTCAAATGCGCTGCCGCCGGGGTCCGAAGACGACGCTGCTTTTGCGGATGGATTTGGCTTTGCCGATCTTGTAAGAAGGCCGACCGGCGGCGATGAGAAACTCAAACTGACGCGGGAGCAAAAGGAGGGCGCAGCGGCCGATCTTGCGCGGCGACTCGCCGTTACCAGAGATCGGCCGCTCATCGCCTTTCGCTATAAGACAGCTTGGGACTGGGCGCGAGCTCACCTCGATAGGATGGGCTACCGCCGGACGCTGTATATGCCCTGCCCGTCAACGAGTGAAGCCGACTCCGACGCTCTGATGAAGCAGTTCCAGTCGGCCCTTCGCGTTGATCCAAGCGCCCCGACCGAGTAGGAGCCTAAGACGTCCGAGGAGAGAACGAGGCCTCTTTTATGACCCTCACCCCATGATCGAGCCTCTCCTCGATGCCGAAGCGCGCCCTGAAGGGCTTCGACAACCTGATGCCCTTAAAGGTGCGTGCATCGTCCCGGAGGGACGACTGATAATAGCCCGGCGTTTCCAACGCCGGGTGCGACGTTACGATGAGGAACCTCGTCCCGGAGGGACGGCTGAAACATCAAGGGGCGCGATGGTGCAAGATTTCAATCGTGCCTCCGGCACGAGCCTCCATTCAAAGCATTATCTTGATAGCCGTCATAAACTGTCATATTATGAAGCTATGCCCATGACTTCGCTGAATATCTCTCTCCCCGAAGCCTTGAAGGAATATGTGGAAGGACAAGTCGCGACGGGCGACTGGGGTACGCCCAGCGAATATGTCCGGGAACTGATTCGTCAGGACAAAGAACGGCGCCTGAGCAATCTCGAGCTGGAGCTTACCGCTGCCGCCAAGGGGCCGAAAATCGAGATGTCTGTGGATGAGATTCGCCGCAAGGGCCTGATCGCCGCACTTCGTGCGCACGCCAGGCGCCGATGAAAAAGCGGCGGCTCGTCTTCAGCGATGCGGCCATTGCCGACATCTTGGAGCAGGCTGACTGGTACGCTGCGCAAGCCGGGCGGGGACTAGCGCGGCGGTGGGAAAAAGCAGTCAAGTCGGCCATCTTGCAGGCGGTCCGCCGTCTGGCTACAGGCGCCCCGTGCGTCTTCCGATCCAAGGCCCTGTCGGGCGTGCGGCGAACTAACATCACGGGATTCCCTAAACATTTGATCTTCTACCGCTTCGACGATGACGAAGTATTGGTGCTGCGCGTCGTGCACGGCGCACGCGATTTGGAGCGTCTTTTTTCTTAGACTAACAAATCCGCGGCGTATGATTGGCGGTTAACTTTCTCGTTATGTCCCTCCGCCCCATCACCGAACCCCTCCTCGACGCCGAAGCCCGCCTCGAAGGCTTCGACAATCTGATGCCTTTCAAGGTCCAGAACATCCTTCTGGTCTCCAGCCTCTATGACTCTTTCATCCTCCGCGAAGATGGCCGCCTCAACGAATTGTTAATCGACGAGTCGCTCGAACTCAACCTGCAGCAGATTCCCGGCATCACCCATGTTTCCAGTTGCGCCGAGGCGCTGGGCTTGGCGCGTTCGCAGCCCCGTTTCAACCTGATCGTCACCAACCTTGCCGTCGGCGACATGACGGCCGCGCAGTTGGCGCACGAGGTTAAGCGCGCCGGCCTGGACGTCCCCGTGGTCGTCCTCGCCTACGACTATCGCGAAGTCAAGAACTTCATCAGCCGGAATCCTGTCACCGACATCGAGCGGATATTTCTCTGGCAAGGCAATGCGCGCATTCTCATCGCTATCGTCAAGTACATCGAGGACAAGCGCAACGTTTTACACGACACCCGCGCCATGGGCGTGCCGGTGTTGCTGGTGGTCGAAGACAATATCCGTTACTACTCGTCGTTCTTGCCGGTAATTTACACCGAGCTGATCAAGCAGTCGCGGCGCGTCATTCAGGAAGGCATCAACGTCGCGCACAAGCTGGTGCGGATGCAGGCGCGTCCGAAGATTCTGCTGTGCTCGAACTTTGAAGATGCCGCCCAGTTGGTGCAAGAGTATCGCGATTACCTGATCGCGCTAGTCTCGGACGTCGAATTTCCCTGGGAGGGCAAACTCAGTCCCGAGGCCGGCTTTGAACTCGCCCGCCTGATGAAATCGCTGGTACCGGATGTTCCGGTGGTCCTGCAGACCAGCCGCACCGAGTTTCGTCCGCGCGCCCTGGCCGCGGGGTATTCGTTTCTGCGGAAACGTTCGCCAACATTGCTCAAAGACTTGCGCCGGATCCTCACCGAGCAATTCGGCTTCGGCGATTTCGTCTTCCGTCTCCCCGATCTGCGGGAAGTGGGCCGCGCTAAAGATTTGAATGAACTCGAAGAGCAGTTGCAGACGGTTTCCCCCGAAAGCCTCCTATACCACGCCCAGAGCAACCATTTTTCCCATTGGCTCATGGCGCGAACCGAGTTTGCCCTGGCCGCCAAGTTGCGCCCGCGCAAGGTCTCAGATTTTTCCGGTCCGGAACACCTGCGCCGCGACTTGATCGAATCCATCAGCGACTACCGCCGCGAACAAAGCGAACTGCTCATCGGCGACTTCAACGCTGACACTTTCAAACCGTCGGAATCCGGTTTCTTGCGGATCGGCTCCGGCTCCCTGGGAGGCAAGGCGCGCGGCCTCGCCTTCGTGCGCCATCTTCTGCGCAAGAACCGCATCATTCGCAGGTTTCCCAACATCCGCATCGCCGTGCCGCCCGCTCTCGTCCTGGCTACCGATGCCTTCGATCAATTCATGACGGAGAACAACCTGCTGGATTTCGCCCTGCATCGCGACGACGATGCCGAAATCGTGCAGAGATTTCTGGCCGCCCCTCTCTCCACGAAGTTGCAGGAAGACCTGAAGGCGTTCCTCGAGCAGGTCACCTATCCCCTCGCTGTGCGCTCGTCCAGTCTGCTCGAAGACTCGCAATACCAGCCTTTTACCGGGGTCTATGAGACCTTCATGCTGGGCAATCAGCATCCGGACCTCGCAGTGCGTCTCGCCGAGTTAATCGACGCCATCAAGCGCGTCTATGCTTCTACCTTCAGCCGCCACGCCAAAGCCTACGTGCGGGCCACGCCTTACCGTCTGGAAGAAGAAAAGATGGCGGTGATCGTCCAGCAACTTGTAGGCACCGTGCACGGACAACGCTTCTATCCCGATTTCTCGGGCGTGGTGCGGTCGCACAATTTCTATCCCGTAGCTCCGATGACCTTCGCCGACGGAATTGCCGCGGTCGCCTTAGGACTTGGCCGCGCCGTGGTCGATGGCGGAAAGTGTTTGACCTTCTGCCCGCGCTATCCCCAGAGTCTGGTGCAATTCTCCTCGGTGGAAGACATTCTCGCGAACTCGCAGACCGAGTTCTGGGCGCTCGATCTAGACGGCATTCCCCAAGGCCGCCCCGGACATCTGCACGAGTTGCGCTTCGGCCTGGATGCGGCCGAGGCCGACGGCACTCTGCCCGCCGTCGGCTCCACGTATTCCGAAGATAACGAGGCGATCTACGACGGCGTGAGCCGGCCCGGAATCCGCATCGTCAGCTTTGCGCCCATACTCAAACACGGATTCTTCCCCCTGCCAACGATTCTCCAAACTCTGATAAAAGCCGGGGAGGACGCGCTCGGAGTTCCTGTCGAAATCGAGTTCGCCGTTCGCCTGCCGCGTCAACCCGGCGAAGCGGCGGAGTTTGGCTTCCTGCAAATCCGCCCGCTCACCCTTTCCCGCGATCACCAGGACTTGTCGGTCGGCAATATCGACCCGCAACAGTTGCTTTGCCAGAGCAGCAAGGTTCTGGGCAACGGACGCATCGAAAACCTGCACGACGTTGTCGTGGTCGATTCCCAGCGCTTCGAGCGCGGGCGCAGCCAGGAAGTGGCCAAAGCCGTGGCCCATTTTAACGGCCTGCTCAGCGCCGAGAACCGGCCGTATCTGCTAATCGGCGTCGGCCGCTGGGGATCGAACGATCCCTGGCTGGGAATTCCCGTCGAGTGGGACGAAATCTCCGGCGCCCGCGTCATTGTCGAAGCCGGCTTCCGCGATTTTCGTGTCACCCCTTCGCAGGGCAGTCATTTCTTTCAGAACCTCACCGCATTCCAGATCGGTTACTTCACGGTGAATCCCGATGCCGGCGAAGGCTCGGTGGACTGGGAATGGCTAAACCAGCAGCCTTCCGTGGACGAAGACGGATGCGTCCGCCACTTGCACTTCGATGCCCCGATACGAGTGATCATGAACAGCAGAAAAAGTCAGGGCATCATCTTCAAGCCGGAAGCGGCCTAAGGAGTGGAACCGCCCGCCTGGGCCTCGTTGTGCTTGTGGTTCATCTTGCGATGAATGTCGGGCCAGAATTCCTTGATCACGATCGTGATCGTGTCGTACCCCACCTGCGAGCCCCACACGCTAAGCGTGTTCGACAGAGTACGATCGGAGGCATTATGAACATAAATCAACATGTTCGTAGTCGGGTCGTAACGAGTCGTGATGAAGGCTCGGGGATGGTAGGTGTTGGTGGAGATTGCGGCCGACAAGGCGCTGCCAATGATTTCAGAATAGTTGAACTGCGAACGGCCGGAATCGGTGCGGGTGATGAGGATTCGACTGACCGCATAACCAGCCCGGTGCGCGAACCCACCTTCGCTGGTTTGGAAAAATCGGGGATCCTGATGCAGAAGCGATGGAAAAACCGCAGCCACCATGAAGTTTTCGATGGTTCCATCCGCAAAGGCGGAGGCATAGCGTTTCCCATAGCCTTCCCAGCCTTGGCCATAGCCGGGTTCACTGTTCTCCGCCTGGCTGATGCCCGCCAGAACTCCATACCAGGGAAACTCGATCTTATCGAAGGTGCCTCGAGCCACAACTTTGAATTTCTGGCCCGTCGTGAGCGGCGCCACTTTGCCGGCATTCTCCAGGGTCAGGAAATTCGGCAGCGCAAGGAAGAGCCTGTCGTTCGACGTTCCGGATGATGTTCCGGACGATGTCCCCGTTTTCGCTTGGCCGCTCGTGCTTTGCCCTTTCTTGTCCTGGTCTGAAGAAGCTTGGTCTGAAGAAGAATGATCTGAAGAAGAATGATCTGCAGGAGCCTGACCCGGCGCGCTCTGCGCCTTCGGATCGGAAGCGGTCTGCTGCCCCGCCGTGCCGGCAGGATTGGCTTGGGTTTGCGCGCTCGTTGCATCCGGCGTCGGCGTTTGCTGGGCGGCCGCAATCGTCGAAAGGGAACTGGCAAGTACAAAGCCAACAAGTAATCTGGGGGCGGACTTCATCGACAAGCGTTTCTCCTTAAAGGAAGCGTCTCCAGCAGCCCAGAGACGATCTTCTCATTCTACCAGCCAGCCTCCCAGTCCCTGGGCTGAGGCCCGCGGTTTTACAATCCTTTACAAGAGGACCGTTACTCCTCTGAGTCATACTGAATCAGGTTTAAGCGTGTCGTCCAGCGCAAGCTGATGCCGGGGCAAGTTACTATAGAAGCAGACATCAAACTTCATTGCGAGGAAACGCATGGCAGAACCAACTTACGAAGAACTGAAAGCCAAGTTGTCCCAACTGGAAAAAGAAGTTGAGACTAAGAAGCGCAGCGGCGACCTGATTTTCAAGGTCGGCGAAAAAGGCGGCGTCAGCGTCTACGGACTGGGCCGATTCCCGGTCACGCTCTACTACGAGCAGTGGAATCGCCTGCTCGGCGCGGCCGAGGATATCAAGAAGTTCCTCGAAGAAAATAAGTCGCGGCTGAAACTGAAGGAACAGGGCTGATAGCGGACCTCGGGCGCCGGACCTCGGACGTTAGACCAAACACCGGCCCTCAGACCTCGGACGTCAGACTAATCCACTTGAGCGCTCTCCGTCGTCGAGGCGTGAAGGCCAACCCCTGAAGTCCGGCTAGTGTCTGAAATGTGATTTCAGACATTACCGAAGTCCGAGGTCCAAGGTCCGAAGCCCGCTCTTTGCGCTATAATAAAAAGACTGTGCCCAAGTACTCCATCGTCGTCCCTCTGCACAATGAGCAGGAGAACGTTACTGACCTCTACGACCGCCTGAAAGCGGTGATGGAGACCGCCGGCGAGACTTTCGAAATCGTGCTGGTGGATGACGGCTCCAGCGACCACACCTTTGCCATGCTGCGCGAGATCGCAGCCGTCGACAGCCGCGTCACTGTGGTCAAGCTCCGCCGCAACTTCGGCCAAACCGCCGGACTGGCCGCCGGCTTCGACCATGCCCGCGGCGAGTACATCATCGCCATGGATGGCGATCTGCAACACGATCCCGCCGACATCCCGCTGTTTCTGGAGAAGATCGCGGCCGGGTACGACATTGTCAGCGGCTGGCGCAAAGTCCGCATCGACAACTTTTGGATGCGCCGCATCCCCTCCCGCGTCGCCAACTGGCTCATGGCCAAACTCAGCGGCGTCGACATTCACGACTTCGGCACCACCTTCAAAGCCTATCGCCGCGAGATCCTCGAGCAGGTCCCGCTCTATGGTGAGTTGCACAGGTTCATCCCGGCGCTGGCTTCCTGGTATGGCGCTTCCATCTGCGAAGTGCCCATCCGCAATGTGAACCGCGAGCGCGGTACTTCGCACTACGGCATCACGCGCACCTTCCGCGTGTTCTTCGATCTCATCACCATTCGCTTCCTGCTTCGCTATCTTTCTCGTCCGCTGCACTTCTTCGGGACCTTCGGCCTCCTCAGCCTGTTTGGCGGCAGTGCCGTTGTCGCTTGGCTGGGAGTGGAAAAATTCCTGCGCCACGTTCCAGTCATGGCATCGCACGGCCCACTGATGATGCTGGCGCTCGGCTTGCTTCTCGGCGGATTGAATCTTCTCGCCATCGGCCTGCTCGGCGAAATGCAGGTCCGCCACTATCACGAACCCCGCAACCGCGCTCCCTACTCCGTCGACCGCGTCCTCCGTGCGCAGAACGAAGAGCACAGCGTCTCAGAATGACGATTGTCATCCTGAGCGGCGCCGTTTTTCAGGCGTAGCGAAGAGCCTGCCCTGAGCGAAGCCGAAGGGATCTCCCGCTCAACCGGCCCAGAGCGTGAGCCAAACTGCACCACTACCTCCGATTTCGATTCGTATCCGCGCGATTCGTATCAGGGTATGGCCTTCAGGCCTACCGTTAAGTCCGCCACCGTAAAGCGCCTTTAGTCGCTGCCGCGCTCCAGCAGTTTTCCACAGAACAATTTTCACCCTTGTGACATCCAACCTTCACTTGGCCCCTGCAATTTCCTAATCTGGCAAGGTAAGGCCTGGATGTAAAGCCGCGCGATTCTAGATCAACGCCCGGCCCCCGCAACCTTCCCATGCGAGCAAGGGACAGGGGGACATCTAAATCAGGGCGTTCCAGATAAGCTACCCTGAATAGCTCAGGGCTGCCGCCCGTTGTGGGAGTGATCACTTCCAAGCTTAAAACCTGTAAGGCTGAGGAACAGGAAAATCACAAAAGAGATAGAAAGCAAAGAGGATAGAAAGCAGAGGGAGCAAGCTTAAAGAAGCTTAGCCTCGAACAGACGGCCAATAAAGAAAACCATCTGTACCAGGCGCGCCCCCAAACACGCCGCAAAAGCTGCCACTTGAAGAACGCCTTCAAGTGTTGAGGCGGTACCGTGTTCCCCGTTTCTGCTCGCTCCCCGAGGCGCAAGTTCGCAATCCTCTGTGTTCCCCTGTGCCCCCTGTGTTAGAGCGTTTTTCCTCTCCGCTCCTGTTCCCATTCTTCCTGCACAATGACCTCCGCGCCAGCGCACGTTAAACCCCGGCGTATAATGTGCCGTTCGGCTCTACTTCAAGGAGCGTTCGCCATCATGGCACAAACTACGCAATACGAACTGCAACTGGCCCGCCGCATGTCGCGCCTGGGCACCGAAACTGCTTTCGAAGTTCTGAATAAAGCCCGCGCCCTCGAGCGTCAAGGCAAGAGCATCATCCACCTCGAGATCGGTGAGCCGGATTTCGATACTCCCGCCAACGTCGTCGAAGCCGCCGTGGACGCGTTGCACAAAGGCTGGACTCACTATGGTCCTTCCGCCGGCCTGCCCGAACTGCGCCAGACCATCGCCGATTACGTCAGCCGCACTCGCGATGTGAAGGTTACCCCCGAGGAGGTAGTAGTCGTACCAGGCGGTAAGCCAATCATTTTCTTCACCATCCTTACATTAATTGATGAAGGAGATGAGGTCATCTACCCCAACCCCGGCTTCCCCATCTACGAGTCGATGATCCATTACGTCGGTGGCCGTGCCGTGCCCATCCAACTGCGCGAAGAGCGCGATTTCTCCCTCAATGTAGACGAGCTCGCGGCTCTCATCACCGACCGCACCAAACTCATCATTCTGAATTCCCCGCAGAACCCCACCGGCGGCGTGATGCAGCGAAAAGACGTCGAGCAGGTTGCCAAAGTCATCGGCGACCGCAACATCCTTGTCTTGTCGGACGAGATCTACAGCCGCCTTCTCTTTGAAGGCGAGCATTTTTCCATCATGTCCGTGCCCGGCATGCAGGAGCGCACCATTCTCCTCGACGGTTTCTCGAAGACCTATGCCATGACCGGCTGGCGCATGGGTTACGGCGTAATGCGCGCGGATCTGGCAGCCCACATCACGCGGCTGATGACCAACTCCAATTCGTGCACCGCCAGCTTTACCCAGGTGGCGGGCATTGAAGCTCTGCGCGGCGACCAGAGTTCCGTGGATCATATGTGTGCCGAGTTCAAGCGCCGGCGCGACGCCTTCGTCGCCGGCTTGAATAAGATCAAGGGCTTTTCCTGCCGCATGCCCAAGGGCGCGTTCTACGTTTTCCCCAACATCACCAAGACGGGATGGAAGTCGAAGCCGCTCGCGGATGCTCTGCTGGAACAGGCCGGAGTTGCAGCGCTTTCCGGCACGGCATTCGGCGGGTTCGGCGAAGGTTACCTGCGCTTCAGCGTGGCCAACTCTCTGGAGAACCTGCAGCAGGCGCTGGATCGCATTGATCAGTGGACCAAACAGAATCTCTAGCTTGCCTTACGGAATCTTTCCAATGAGTAAGGAGATCTGAAGATGCTCGGATGGTTGGTGCGGCGTCGCATCGCCGCCTTTGAGCGCGCTTTCGACTATGACATGTCCTACGCGCGGGATATTTATGATGCCAGCCCGCGTGCTTTCTTCCGCTTTTCCAAGATACTGGGAATCTCGAGCTACCGCGAAGACGCGCCGAAAGAGGCGTGGTACGCGGCCAAGCTGGCCGCCACGCTTTCCGAGGATTGCGGACCCTGCACCCAACTCGTGGTGAAAATGGCGGAGCGCGACGGCATGAGCCCCTTGGCGATCCGCGCAGTTCTGCTCGGCGATGAAGCAGCCATGCCGCCCGACGCCGCGCTAGGGTTCCGCTTTGCGCAAGCGGTTCTGCACCGCGACATCGCGACGTCGGACCGGCTGCGCCGCGAGATCGAAACCCGATGGGGCCGGAAAGCACTCGTATCGCTGGCGCTCACCATCGCTTCCGCCCGCGTCTATCCCTCCGTGAAGTATGCACTAGGGCACGGGCAGGCCTGCACGAAAGTGAGTTTGGCAGGATCTGAAATTGCGGTGCATCAAGAAGTGGCTGAATAAAAGCTGCATGGCAATGCCGACGAAGACAAAACTGAATTCCAGCCATCCACGGCACTGAGGAGGCCGAACACGACTGACACTCCCGTAGGGAGCGAATTCGGTATCTACGCCTGCCCTGCCTGCAAGCGTCTCCTGCTCCAAGAAGATGATACCCTGCGCTGTCCCACCTGCTCCCTGGTCTATCCGATCAGCGCCGGCATTCCCGACTTCATTCTTGAAGAGTTATCCCGCAGCGCCGACCCCGAACTGAGGAGAATGCGCTTCATCGATCGGATGGCTGGAATCTACGAGTCGAAGTTGTGGTATCCGATCGTTCTGAATCTCTATGGCGGACTGCACAGCCCGTCTCTGGCTCAACTGGTCAGTACCGTGATTCAGAAAGTCCAATCGACCGAAGGCCGCGTGCTGGACGTAGCCTGCGGCCCAGGCACCTACGGCCGGCGGGTCGCGTCATCATCGAAAGAGGTCTTCGGAATCGACGTATCCATGGGAATGCTGCGGCAAGGCGCGGCCTACGTTGCGCAGGAAGGCACTCCCAACGTGCGTTTTGCCCGGGCGCGAGTGGAGGCCCTCCCATTCGACGACAGCGTCTTCAATGCCGCCCTCTGTTGTGGCTCGCTTCATCTCTTCACCGATACCGTGATCGCTCTGCGCGAAATGGCTCGGGTCATGAAGCCGGGAGCAATTCTCTCCGTCTTCACTTTCGCAGCCGGGGACGGAGGCATTCTAAAGTTTCGTTGGGTGCGCGAGTGGAGTCGCAAGAATCACGGCCTTCACGTATTCGACCTTTCTCAGATGGAGCAGTACCTGACCGCCTCGGGCTTTAAGGACTTCCAGCCTGAGTTTGTCAGGCTCCATTCTTACCTTCAGCGCTCGCAAACAAGCCGCCTGATGGGATGGTCCAAGATCGAATGTGTTCCGGACGGCTTTACATCACCCCGCCCAGTGATTCCCGTCACTGTCCTTCTCTTCTTGTCCCCTTAATCTCTGCGTAGCGTCGTGTGGTGTGTTTTCTTCCGGCGCAAAGGGGACGCCATGGCCCTCAAGGATTCCACGACCGGGAAGACCATCCGGGACTATTCCATCGAACAGCTTCAGGATGCCGCGAACCTGATGCGCGGATATGACCTGGTCGCGCTGTGCGCGGCTGGTTCGGGACATGCCGGGGGCACGCTCTCGGTGATGGATCTCACCGCCGCCCTCTACCTCAAAGTTGCGGATCACGATCCCAGCAATCCTTCCTGGCCAGACCGCGACCGGATCATCTGGTCCACCGGTCACAAGGCGCCAAGCCTGTACCTGGGATTGGCGGTCGCAGGTTTCTGCCCCGTCTTGGACGTGATGACGCTGCGCAAGCTGGGGTCTGCCTATCAGGGTCATCCGCACTGTCTCAAACTGCCGGGGGTTGAGGTTTCCACGGGGTCGCTGGGACAAGGGCTGAGTATCGCCGTAGGCATGGCGCTGGCGGCGAGGCTCGACAATAAATCACACAAAATTTTCTGCCTGATGGGCGACGGCGAACAGCAGGAGGGCCAGGTCTGGGAAGCTGCCATGGAGGCCGGTCACTTCCACCTCGACAACGTGATCGGCATCATCGACTGCAATCGCCTGCAGATTGATGGCTGGGTGAAAGACGTGATGGACGTCGAACCGCTGGCCGCGAAATACGCCAGCTTTGGCTGGAATGTAATGCGCGTCGATGGGCATGACATGAACCAGGTGGTGGACGCGCTTCAACAAGCAAAGGCGTCAGTGGGGAAGCCGGTCGTCATCCTTGCCGATACCGTAAAGGGCAAGGGCGTCAGCTTCATGCAGGATCAGGCGGGCTGGCACGGCAAAGTGCCTAACCAAGAAGAACTGACCAGGGCGCTGCAAGAACTCGGCCTCAGCGAACGCATTCCCGTGCAGCATTTGCTGGACAAGGCGAAGGCCTATCAGGCGGAGGTTGAGCACAACCTCGATTCCAAGATGCCCAAGTTCTCCCGCGATTACTGGTGGAATGCCGGGGACACTATGAAAGCCAAAATGGAGCCCACGCGCAAGGGCTTTGGCCAGTCGCTCGCAGAGAATGGCGATGATGAGCGCGTGGTTTGTCTGGGGCTGGACATTTCCGGATCGATCACCATCAGCGAGTTCTATGCCGGCAAGCCGGAGCGCAAGAAGCGCTGGATCAGCATGGGGATCGCCGAACAATCGGCCACGTCGGCGGCCGCGGGGCTGGCCAAGGAAGGGAAGCTGCCGGTGCTGGGCACTTATGCCACGTTTGCCGCGGCTCGCAATCTGGATCAGATCCGCACTTCGGTCTGCTACGGAAACTTCAATGTCCTGATTGCCGGAGCGCACGGCGGGGTCTCGGTTGGCCCCGACGGCGCCACGCATCAGGCGCTCGAAGACTTGTTCGCCATGCAAGGCCTGCCCAACATGTCAGTGGTCGTGCCCTGTGATGTAATCGAGACGCGCAAGGCCACGAATTACCTGCTGATGCAACATGTGGGTCCGAAGTATATTCGCTTTGCCCGCGAAGCCACGCCTGTGGTCACGAATGAGAAGACGCCTTTTGTGTTCGGTAAAGCGAACGTGATTCGCCTGCGCAGCGAGGCGGCGACCTTCGCCGACGCGTTTGAGACCCGGCTGGCTGCCGGTTACAAAGATGAGCGCGAAGACCTGAGCATCATTGCTTGTGGGCCCATGGTTCCCGAGGCGATGCGCGCGGCCTACATCCTCAAGCGAGACTACGGCTACGAAACCCGGGTTCTGAACCTGCACACGCTCAAGCCGATTGATACGGAAGCCATCATTCGCGCCGCCGAAGATACGGGCGTTGTGATTACCGCCGAAGAGCACCAGATTGGAGCGCTGGCGTGGCGGGTCAGCGGCATCCTGACCGAAACTCCGCGACTCTACGATGTGCCTCTGATCACGGGAGCGATTGGAGTGAAGGACCGTTTCGGGGATTCGGGCGCGCCCTGGGAGTTAATCAAGGAATTCGAAGTGAGCGCCGAACACATCGCCCGCAAGGCCGTGGAGTTGATGGCCTTCAAGAAGAAGCGGGCGGAAGAGAAGAGGGAAGGGCGCGAGCATCTCTTCTACGCGGGCATGCGCTAGCGCAAGCGGCATCACTTCTCAAAATCCAACTCAGCGAGCCTCGCCGAGTCGTGGTCGGTCCCATGCAGCTTTGCGATTTTCAATCGCCCACCAACTCGATTTCCCTGGAATCGAGTTGGTCAGAGGGGCGGCTGCTGATTCGGGCAAGCCAGAAACTCAGCAACGAAACTCCTCCCAACAGCGCGACGCAGCCGGGCCACGCCGCCCAACGCCAGAACCAGTCGGTGAGCGTGGCGCCCACGCTTCCTCCCAGATAGTAGAAGGTCACATAGAGTCCGGCGGCAGAGGAGCGGGCGCGGCCAGCGATGGCGCCCGTTTGCACGGTGGCTGCCGCCTGCGCCACGAAGACTCCCGAAGAAAAGATGGCGAGCCCAACAATCACCACCGGCAGCGATTTCACCAGGGTGAAGAGCAGTCCCACGATCATCATGCTGCAATAGAGGACGGTGGCGTGGCGGAAGCCGAATCGATCGAGAAACCAACCGGACTGCGGCGTGATGACCACTCCCAGCAGGTAGACAAAGAAAATGCTGCCCAGCTGTGCCGAGTTCAAATGAAAGGGTGCGGCGGCAAGGTAAAAGTTCGCATAGGTAAAGCACCCGACCAGCGCGAACAGGACGGTAGCTCCCATGCCGAAGTTGGCCAGCAGCCGCGGATTCCGCAGATGTTGTTTGGCGTGGTTCACCACCTGCTGCAAATGTTCCGCGCGCACAAAATTCTTGGCCAGAGGAAGCCAGGCGCGGACCACAACCGCTCCGGCCAGGTTGAGGGCGGCGAGCACCAAGAAGGTAGCGCGCCAATGCCAGTGAGTGGCGATTACACCGGAGATGAAGCGCCCAAGAAATCCGCCGAACACCGTTCCCGTCACATAGGCGGACATGGCGCGGCCCACGCGGCGTCCAGCCCATTCTTCATTTACGTAGGCGAGCATCACCGCGATGACGCCCGGCACGAAAAGACCTTGGGCAAACCGCCAGAAGATGAGCGCTTTCAGGCTGGTGGAAGTCGCTGCCAGGGCGGTTGGAATCGTAAGCAGGAACAACGAAGGTACGATGACCTTCTTGCGGCCGCGGCGCTCGGCAATCATGCCAATGAACGGCGCGGTGAGTGCGGTGGCGAAAATGGTCGCGCTTACGGTGAGACTGACTTGCAACTCGGAGGCATGAAACACCTCTCGCAACATGGGCAGCAACGGCTGTGTGCAGTAGACGTTGAGGAACGTACACATGCCAGCCAGCATGGTCGCAACTGTCGCCTTGTCGAGTTTTTGCAAGTAGACGGGAAACTCCGAGCTTTCTTCTTGTCTTCTGTTTTCTGATGATATGCGAAGTTTCCCGGCAAGCGGGTATCCGCGGGCTGAACCTCTTTTGTGGAGAGTACGCTCGAAGCGTCGCCGATTAATCAATCCCAGCGGCTAGGGAAGTTGTTGCTCTAGAACTTGTGCGAATTCAAGATTCCGTTCAGTTCTCCTCGTGAGGACGCATATTGCCGGTTCGCAGATAGCGGTTGTGCCAACCCAGCGATTCGCCCAGCAGGTGCGGCGTGTGTTTGCCATAGGACAGCCGTTCCGAACGGTTCAGATAATCGAGCAGCAAAGGTTTGTAGTCCGGACTGGAACACTTTTCGATGATGAGATGCGCACGCTGACGGGGCGAGAGTCCGCGCAAATCCGCCAGTCCTTGCTCGGTGACAACGACCTGCACGTCGTGCTCGGTGTGGTCGACATGCGAAACCATGGGAACGATGGTCGAGATGGTGCCATGCTGCGCCGTCGACGGAGCCATGAAGATCGAGAGATATCCGTTGCGGGCGAAATCGCCGGAGCCGCCAATGCCGTTCTGGATGCGCGATCCCATGACATGGGTCGAGTTGACGTTGCCGTAGATATCGGCCTCGATCATGCCGTTCATGGCGATGACGCCGAGGCGGCGAATGATTTCGGGATGATTCGAGATCTCCTGCGAGCGCAGAACGATGCGCTCCCGGTAGTTGGCCATATCGGCATTCACTTCGTTCAGCATATCCGGGCTCATGGAGAATGCCGTGGCTGAAACTGAAGTCAGCTTGCCGGATTTCAGCAGGCGAATCATGCCGTCTTGAATCACCTCGGTGTAAGACGTCAGGCCTTCAAAGGGGCCTTCCTCAAGCCCAAACAGAACCGCGTTGGCGATGTTGCCGACGCCGGATTGCAGCGGGAGGAGATTCGCGGGCATGCGGCCCTTCTTCACTTCCCAACCGAGGAATTCGAGAATGTGGCCGGCGATGCGCTTGGACGCTTGGTCAGGCGCTTTGAAGGCGCTGTTGCGGTCAGGAGAATCGGTGAGCACAATAGCGACCACCTTCTCCGGCGGAACTTCGAGGTAAGGCGTGCCGATGCGCTGGCCGGGACGCACCAGCGGAATCGGTCCGCGATTCGGCGGCGGCTGCAGACCGTAATAGATATCGTGCATGCCCTCGAGTGCGGCCGGCTGCCAGGAGTTGACCTCGAGGATCACGCGCTCCGCTTGATCGATCCACGTCTTGTTGTTGCCGATGGATGAACTCGGCACCAGACGGCCGTCTTCCAGCACGGCGGTGACTTCGATCAGAGCGACATCGAGTTTGCCCAGGAACCCGTACTCCACGAACTGGGCGACATGGCTGAGGTGAATGTCCATGTAGTCCATTTCGCCGGCGTTGATGCGCTTGCGGGTTTCCGGATCGGACTGATAGGGAAGGCGCAAGTGGATGCCTCCCGCCATGGCGAGCGCTCCATCCAACTCAGGGCCGGTGGATGCGCCGGTAAAGACGCTGACCTGAAACTTCTGCCCGCGGAAGTTTGCATCCGCAATGTGGCGCGCCAGTTCGATTGGAACTGCCTTGGGATAACCCGACCCGGTGAATCCACTCATGCCGACCTGGTCGCCGGACTTGATGAGGGCGGCAGCTTCGTCGGCGCTCATAATCTTCTGCGCCAGATTCGAATTCAAAACCCGCGTAGTGGTTGACGAAACAACAGTAGACATGCGCAAAGCCCTTCGACAGAGAAGGATTTGATCGCTCAAACTGTACTGCCACCGCGTCCCTCCGTCTGTGAGCTACGTCACAGGGGAAGGAATATCTGCAGACGTCGGTAGTGGCTCAGTTTGAATTCATCCTCTTTCGTGAGGCCGTCATCCCGAAACGCGGCGTACTTCAGCCGCGTGAGGGATCTCCCGTGGATACAGCCAATGGGAGATCCTTCGCTCCGCCTGAAAAACGGCTGCGCTCAGGATGACGCCGAAATGGGCCGAGAATTCAAATTGAGCCACTACCAGACCGTCCCTCATGGGAGCATGTTTCTATCGGGTATGATACTTTCGATGATTCGCACAGTGGGGTGCGACATAGGATTGGCAGTTCTTCGAGATCATTCCGAAAACTCATGACCAAGAAATTCCGCGTTTTTGCCACCTGCGATATTGGAGAAGCCATTGACCTGCTGCGCCACCGGGGATACGAGGTAGAGGTTTATCCGCAACCGGAAGCGCCGCCGAAGAGTCTGATTCTCGAAAGGGTGAGTTCCGGCATTGACGGCTTGATCACCACGCTACGGGACCCGATCGATGCGGAAGTCTTCGCGGCAGGCAAGAACACGTTGAAGGTGGTGGCGCAATTCGCTGTCGGGTTCGACAACATCAATCGCGCCGACGCCAACCGTTACAAGATTCCTTTCACCAACACGGCGGACGTTCTAACCGAGGCCACCGCGGAGTTCGCCTTCTTCATGCTGGGCATTCTGGCGCGCAAGATGTGGCCGGCCGAGCACCTCACGCGCGACAACCAGTGGGGATATTGGCATCCTTACCTGCCGTTTCTGGGCGATGAAGTCACGGGCAAAACCATCGCGATCATCGGCACGGGGCGGATTGGGCTGGCGCTGATCAAGAAATGCGCCGGCTTCGAAATGAACATGCTGTGCTACGACCCGGCTTATGAGAATCACGATTACATCAAGGCCATTCAAGAGAACATGGACTTGCGCCACGCGCGCGGGATTTCCAAAGACAAGAACTGGATCAAGTATGTGACGTTTGAGGACGCCCTGCGCCAGGCTGACTTTGTCAGCGTGCATGTGCCGCTGTTGCGCGCGGGTGAGAGCGCTACGCCCACCTATCATCTATTTAACGAACAGACCTTGCGGTTGATGAAGCCGACAGCTTTTCTAGTAAACGACTCGCGTGGGCCGGTCATCGATGAAGCGGCCCTGGTGAAGGCCCTGCGGGAGAACTGGATTGCCGGCGCCGCGCTCGATGTCTACGAAAAAGAGCCGCTGCCCGCGGACTCGCCGCTTCGCGATCCTGCGATCGCCGACCGCTGCCGCCTGTTTCCCCACTTCGCCAGCGCGGCGCGCATCACGCGACTTTCCACTGATCCCGACAAAGGCATGGCCGGACGCTGCGTGCAGGGATTGATCGACGTGCTCGAAGCCAACTACGGCGGCGATGTCACGAAGATGCCGTTTGTGGTGAATAAGGAGGCGTTCGGAAAATCCTAGTCCGTAAGCGTGTGCGGCGATCGGAAAGGTTAAACATCCAAGCCGATCGACCTCATCAGAGCCAAGCCGTTGCTCTTCGTGACTACGCCTTCCTGCAGCTTGTAATCGAAATGCATTTTTCCATTTTCAAAATCCTCTTGAAAATGGACGTTGCACAGATGGCCATTCAGTGCGTCGCCGATATCGACCAGCGCCAAATCGTGAGTCGTCACCAATCCGATCGCTCCGCGATTCAGCAGCGCGCGAACAATGCCTTCTGCCCCGATGCGGCGATCCTTTGAGTTTGTGCCCTGCAGAAGTTCATCCAGCAGGAACAGCAACGGAGGGTCGGCGCTCGTAAAGTCAAAAAGCTTGCGAAGCCGGGTGATCTCGGCATAAAAGCGCGAACTGCCTTCCTGCAAAGAGTCGTTCACGCGGATGCTGGCGCCTACGTGCAGCGGCGTCAGTCGAAGACGCTTTGCCCGCACCGGCGCACCAGCCATGGCGAGGACGGCATTGATTCCGACCATGCGCAGCAGAGTGCTCTTGCCCGACATATTCGAACCGCTGACCAGAAACACTTGCCTGCCATCGGAGAGACGGACATCATTGCAAATACAAGTGCCTGCCGGAATCAGCGGGTGTCCGATGTCTGTCCCATCGAAGCATGCGGCGCCCTGGACGAACTCGGGAAAGGGATCGTCGGGATGCTCGTGGCTGTAGGTGGCTAAACACAAGAGCGCTTCGATCTCGCCAATCACGCTCAGCCACGACCGGACTGCGTGGCCGTGAGCGCGTCGCCAGCGTTCTGCCGTAAACGCCACTTGCACGGAATAAAGGAGTGGGACATTGAGTACGCGGACAAACACATTGTCGCGCGAATCGATCAAGTCAACGAGGGTGCTCAGACCGGCGATCGCGCGCGAGCTTGTAAGTTGGTGCGACGAGAGTTCGCGCTGCAGTGATTGCAGACGCGGGGCACGGAAACTGTGCCGTTCGACTCGCGCCAGAACCCCTGCCAGCAAGCCTAAATCACGGAATGCCTGCTCGGAGCCGTGCAGGACTTCCTCCAAAGGCTTGCGCAGCCGATAGTTTATGAGCGCCTCCAGCAGAACGATCAAGAGGAACGGCGTGGCAATTCCGAAATAGCCCCAAACCACAGCACCCGTGACCGCTGCAATAGCAAGGAACGGCGCCAGCCAAGGAATCCATTGCGGCCTCATCTGGTTCGGCGCTTCCGCCCAATGCAACAACGCTTCGGGATACACTCCCACGCTGGCATCTTCCCCGAGTACGGCCAAGTCTTCCCGAAGATCGAGTTCGTCGCGCAGTTCGCGCACTGCCGTGTGCCGTTCTTCAATCTGGCTGACGGCGGAAGGAGACAGCAGCCATTTCGCAAGAGCCTCCTCGCCAATGCGAGTGCGCGCGGTGGAAAGAAGTTCGAACAAACCGCCTCGGCCAAACAAGTCGAGGTCGGCGGCATACACATGATGAGGATCGTTGAAGCGTTCGCCGGTCTCCCCGGTGCCGGGCCAGCGGTTCTCGATTCGAGCCATGCCGTTTCGATAGAAGGAAGCTCCACGCTGGGCCAGGTCTCGAAAGCGCAACACGCGCGAATGATAGGCTGCGGTGAATACGAACAGAATCAACGGCACGAGTATCCACCAAGGGGAGAGTGCTTGCCTTCTGAGGGATTCCCAGGCGATCCCCGCGGCAACCACGGCCAACGCTAAGCGAACGTTGCCGAGACGCATGTGCAGCGCTTCGCCACGAGCGACCCGACGTTCGCGATCCTGGAGACGCTGCCTGTATTCTTCGACGGCCAGCACAGTTTGAGAATACATCAGGCGTTTCGTGAGCGGACGGAAGTATTCAGTTCTGAAAGACTGTTGCGGCGTTTCTCGACGATTCTCGGCGTCATGGGTTCCTCAGGCCGCCCATTCCCGCTAGAATGAGGCTTCGTCGATTTTGCCCAAGGACACGAATGAAAACACGAGCTCTTTTTCTTCTCTTTGTTCTGCTGTTTCTGATTCCTTTCGTCGCCGCCGAAACTCCCGGCACGGAGAGTCCACTCAAGTTGATTCCCGAACCCAAAGAGGTGCAGGTGCACGATGGCAGTTTTCGGGTCAGGCCCACCACCAGAATCCTGGTGGAGTTTGGACATCAAGCCGAAGACCGCATCGCCGCGGAAACACTGGCCGAAGAGATTCACGACCAGTCTGGATTGAAGGTGAACATTACCGGCTCCAAGGAGAAGACTCGACAAGTGCGAAGCACGATCGTGCTGGCGCGCTTACAGGATCGAAGCGTGAAGGATTTTCTGGAAGCGAAGGGACTGAAGGCGGATTCGATCGGCGATCAGGGCTACCTGCTGTTCTCAGATAAATCCCATTTGATCGTCGCCGCGAATACCGGCCAGGGTCTGTTCTATGGTGTGCAGACGTTGCGGCAGTTGCTGCGCAAAGACGATGGAAAGCTGGTCTGTCCGGCGGTTGCGATTCGCGACTGGCCCAGCATGGAGTGGCGAGGCGTGCAGGACGACCTCAGCCGCGGTCCCATTCCCACGGAAGACTTCATGAAGCGCCAGATTCGCACCCTGGCAGCCTACAAGGTGAACATGTTCGCTCTCTACATGGAGCATGTGTTCGATTTCGCCAGCCAACCTCTGGTCGCCCCAAAGGAAGCCGCGCTTACGCCGCAGGAAATCAAGGCTCTGGTGGATTATGCCCAGGACCGCTACGTCACGATTCTTCCCGAGCAACAGACGTTTGGGCATCTCCATCACATGCTGAAGTATGAGATCTACGCCGATGTGGCGGAGCGGCCGCACGGCCACGTTCTCACTCCGACGAAGGAGCGCTCGTACGACATCATCAAGGCCATGTATGCGGACCTGGTGCCGCTGTTTCCGGGGCCGTTTCTGCATGTTGGAGGCGACGAGACTTTTGAACTGGGGCACGGACAAACGGCGGCGCGCGTGGCAGAGGTTGGCCTGGGCCGCGTTTATCTCGAGCACATGCAGAAAGTCAGCGCCATTCTCCAGCCCTATCACAAGCAGCTTATGTTCTGGGGAGACATCGCGCTGAAGTATCCGCAACTGCTCGACATTCTGCCCAAGGACATCATCGCTGTCCCGTGGGATTACGATCCGCGGCCGAGCTTTGAGAGCATCATCAAACCGTATCGCGATGCCGGCCTGCGCGTGATCGTGGCACCGGGCGCGAACAACTGGAACCAGATCTGGCCGGACCTGGATGCGAGCTTCGTGAATATTCGCAACTTCGTGCGCGACGGGCAGAAGCTGGGCGCGATGGGCATGCTCAACACCACGTGGAATGACGACGGAGAATCGCTCTACGGGATGGCCTGGCCGGCGCTGATTTTCGGCGCGGCTGCGGGATGGCAAGCCGGCGAGTCGAACATCGACGACTTCAAGAACGCCTACGACTGGGCCTTCTATCGCAACGGAGACGCCACTTTCCGCGATGCGATGGAAAATCTGGACCACGGGCATCAGGCGCTGGCTAAGATCAAAGTCGACAACGAGACGGACGATTTGTTCTGGATTGACCCTTTCACTCCGGAGGGAGCCAGGATGATGCAGAGGCTGGCACCGGCCGCTCCTGAGATGCGTTTAGGCGCCGAGCACGCGCTGGAGTCGCTCTACCGCAATGCGGCCAAAGCCCACGCGAATCAAAACACACTGGCTGACATGATTGTGGGCGCATGGCGCTGGGATACGCTGGGCATGAAAGTCGAGTTCACGCAGGAGATCAACCAGTTCTACTGGGACGCTTTCCAGAACCAGGCCGACAGGGACCGCGTGGACAATGACCTGGCGGAAATCACGGAGACCAACGCGCGGCTGGAAGATCTGCGCGACGCTACCACGCGCGTGAGCCAGATGTACCGGGAAGCGTGGCTGCGGGAATATGGTCCATACTGGCTGGATAATGTTCTGGTGCGCTATGACGGCATGGCCCGCGAGTTTCAGAACAAGATCGTCGCCGTACGCCAGGTCCGCCGGCAATACGATGCGACGAAGACTCTGACGGCGCCACAGGAGTTGGGATTCTATTTGCAGCCGTAAAAGCAGGGGCCAGTGGTCAGGGGCCAGTAAAAACGCAGTTCGGATGACATGTCGGGAAGGGCGCGGCTCACTGGCCACTGATCACTGACCACTGACCACTGCTTCTGAGGTTCCTATGATCAACGGCGCTCACGTTGTGATCTACACGAAAGATTCCGAGGCCGACCGCGCCTTCTTTCGCGATGTGTTGAGATTTCCCTCCGTAGATGCCGGCCACGGCTGGCTGATCTTCGCCCTGCCGCCATCCGAGGCCGCGTTCCATGACTCCGACAAAAACGACCATCACGAGCTTTATCTAATGTGCGACGATATCGCCGCAACCTTGAAAGATCTCAAGTCGAAAAAGGTGAAGGTCTCGGACGTGACCGACCAGCGCTGGGGGAAACTCGCCACCTTCACGCTTCCCGGCGGCGGCAAAGTCGGCATCTACGAGCCAAAACATCCGAGTCCCTTGAAACCGGAGCGCAAGTGACGAACTGGCGGCTGATAGACTGAACCTCGGCTCCGATGTTTTCCGACCGCACCAACTGGAAGCTGACGCGCAATCGCCTGACTGAGGCGCTCGAAGAAGTACGATCGAGCGGCGGGCGCGTGCTCGATCTTACGATCTCCAATCCGACGCGGGCTGGCCTGCGCTACGACGATCACACAATCCTTGAGTCGTTGGCCTCGCCGCACGCCATGGATTACGATCCGCAGCCGAAGGGTCTGCTCAGCGCGCGCGCAGCAGTTGCGGCCTACTACCAAGCCCAGCACGGCATACGCAGCCTCAATCTCGAGCGGCTGATTCTCACCACAAGCACCAGCGAAGGTTATTCCTTCGTATTCCGCCTGCTGTGCAATCCCGGCGATGAGCTGCTGGTGCCGAAGCCGAGCTATCCGCTGTTTGAGTTTCTCGCCGACTTGCAGGACGTCAAGCTCGTGCCTTATCCCTTGATCTACGATCACGGCTGGCAGATGGATTTCCCGTCGCTGCAAAGCGCGGTAACGGAGCGAACGCGCGGCGTGGTCGTGGTTCATCCCAACAATCCCACGGGTTCGTATGTGCATCCGCAGGAGCAGGAGGCGCTCAATTGCTTTTGCCGCGAGCATGCGCTGGCGGTCATCGCCGACGAAGTGTTTCTCGACTACGCTCACAACCGGTCCGCACAACAAAGCTTCGTTGCCAACCAAGACGTGCTCAGCTTTACCCTGAGTGGGGCTTCGAAGATCTCGGCGTTGCCGCAAATGAAAGTGGCATGGATCGCGACCAGTGGTCCTGCGGAGGAAGTTGAGACGGCGCAGGCACGGCTTGAGGTAATCGCCGACACGTATCTTTCGATGAATGCGCCCATGCAGTGGGCAGTTCCGGTATTGCTTGAGCAGCGGGAAAGCATCCAGCCGCAATTGCTGGATCGCGTCCTCGGCAATCTGGCCGAGCTTGACCATCAGCTTGCCGCGCAGAAAAGTTGTCAACGCCTGAGTGTGGAAGGCGGATGGTACGCGGTGTTGCGCGTGCCGGTAACGCAGACTGACGAAGAGTTAGCGGTGGATCTGCTGCGCCGGAAATCGGTGCTGGTGCATCCCGGACACTTCTATGATTTCCCGAGCGATGGACACCTGGTGCTGAGCTTGATCACGCCGGAGGGTGAGTTCAAAGAGGCAGTAGGTCGGCTGCTGGAAGCCGCAGGCCAGTGATTCGTATCGGTCATGATTCGTATTCGTCCATGATTTCTGTCAGGCCTGATCCGTATCAGGGCATGGCTTTAGCCATGCCGATGAGGCCAAGCGAAGAGATGGGCTTCAGCCCCTGCGGCGCCGGATCAAGCTCAAATCCTGGATGGGCCGAGGAGTAAGGATACTGCTCCGCCTCCGCAACAAGATGTCGAGCGACGGGATTGTTCCGGATGTATTGTTCGGTTCGTAGGAATGCGTCGGGATCGAGAATGCGAACCTCCGAGAAGCCCTCTTGCCAGACCGGCGCACTAAATCCGAGTTCTCGTCCCGCCCGGAATGCAAAGCCGCCTTTGATGAATTGCACGGCCCGCTCGATCGTGATTTCACAGTCAACTGTGAGTAGAACATGGAAGTGATCCGGCATGACCACGAACTCGTGCAGTCGGAATTTCTTCTGGGCGCGATAGTCGTAGAGCACCCGCACGAATAACCCAGCCGAGCGATCCGACTGAAGAAGATTCCGCTTGCCGCAGATCGACGACGTGGTGAAGAATGTGCGCGCCCAAGCAATAGCGCGATTCGGGTCTGCATGACGAACTGGAATGGCCATACGGCAGCGGCTGAAGCCCGCTCCTCTCTTGTGTGCATTGCGGCACGGCTGAAGCCGTGCCCTGATACGAATCTCTATATCGGAAGATGTGGGATTCGATGTGACAGATGTCACAACAAGGGCTGGAAACTCTTTACGCGTGTCAAAACGGGAGACAGAATTCAAATTCTGGATGTCTCCGGCGTTAGTCATCGATCAACGCTCTCTATCGCTTCACCAGAAACGGATTGCTTTCCCGTTCTTCCCCGATGGTGGTCAGCGGGCCGTGGCCGGGGACGACTGTGGTGTCGTCGGGCAATGCAAGCACAGTGCCATGCAGGGACTGCAGGATCTTCTGCATCGAGCCGCCGGGCAAGTCGGTGCGGCCGATGGAGCCGGCGAAGAGCGTGTCGCCCGCGATCAGCGTTTTCTCGGCAGGGAAGTAGAGGCAGATGCTGCCTTCGGTGTGGCCCGGGGTGTGGAGCACGCTGGCGGTGTGCGCTCCAGCCTTTACCGTATCGCCGGTGCTGACACTTTGGTCAATCTCAACTGCGCCCGGCGCTGCCATGCCGATCCAGGCAGCCTGCACGTCGAGCATTTTGAGCAGGGCATAATCGTTCTGGTTGAGCAGGATGGGCGCTCCGGTGGCGGCGCGCAGCTTCATCGCGCCTCCCACGTGATCGATGTGGGCGTGGGTGATGACGATTTGCTTGACTTGCAGGTTATGCTTGCGCAGGAGCGCGAGGATGTCCTCAATGTCATCGCCGGGGTCGATGACCATGGCTTCGCGCGTGGCCTCGTCGCCGATGATCGAGCAGTTGCACTGCAGCGGACCGACGGGGAAGATTTCGTGGATCATGTTTCCATTGTAACCAGTAGCGAGTAACCAGTAGCGAGTACCTGGTACCGAGTGCCCGTGTAAGAACCGAAAAATCCAGGTTGGGACTTGCTGGAAAACGCGGCTGGCGAGACAATACCGCCAACGTGCTTGGGGGAGGTTCTGTGGCAGCTAAATACCGTCAGCATGGATATCAAGACCGCGACCGCGAGGCCAAGCCGCGCAAGGAGGCCCCGGAAAAGCCAGCTTCGGTGCCACCGTCCCGGCGCGATTACAGCATGGGGCCGAAGCCGGTGCAGATGCCGGGAACGCGGGCCGTCTCGCGCTGCGCGCAGTGCGGTACGGTGCTGCAGGCGATTCCGCCGACCGGGCTTTGTCCCAAGTGCGGGTTCGAATTGCACTCCTGCAAACAGTGCATGTATTTCGATCCCGGAAAGCGCTTCGAGTGCATGCAGCCGGTGACCGAACGCGTAGCCAAGAAAGACGCGCGGAACGAGTGCACGTTCTATGAGCTTCGCGTCACCCGGGAAAAGGAAACATCCACTCCCGCCAGCCTGCGGCCAAGCGACGCGCGGCAGGCGTTTGAGAATCTGTTCAAAAAGTAATCGAAGTCAGACCTCAGACTTCGGACGTCAGACCTCAGAATCTAGAGTGGATACGGCGTCGCCCGCTGGTTTCGCTGATGTCCGAGGTCTCCGGGCCGAAGTCGTTCAAGAAATAGTGGCCCAGCATTGTTCGTACAGCTTCGCTCGTGTAGTGTGCATCCGACCTGTATAGGCCGAAGCAAAAGGCTGGCTTGATTGGAGCTCCCATGCGCCGGGTTCTCGATTCCCTGATCGCTTTTCTCCCGCTGTTTATCCTTTGCCAAAGCGTCTTCCCTCAATCCCAGATTCCATCCCCCGATGGCCGCAAGATTCTGGTGGATAGCGTTGTCGTTTCTGGCACGCAAGCCATCGATGCGGCGGAGTTGGCTGAGATTACCGGCGCTATTACAGAATCCGAATTCAATGACGATGCCGACGAAATGGAAGAGCGAATACGCGACCAGTTTCAGGACCACGGGTACTTTCAGGCTGAGGTCCGTAAACTCGAGATCAAGGTGATCGACCCGCTCGCTTCTCCAAAGCCGGTGCGGCTGGAGGCGGATGTCAAGGAGGGGCCG
>Ga0302319_10000945_pt1 | contig 65415 bp, 40 predicted proteins | sample Bog_T0_2_FD_203319 | JGI IMG/M metagenome (GOLD analysis project Ga0302319, IMG submission 203319) | Peat permafrost microbial communities from Stordalen Mire near Abisko, Sweden - Bog_T0_2 | ecosystem: Environmental > Terrestrial > Soil > Wetlands > Peat | place: Sweden: Abisko, Stordalen Mire...
TCCATCAACAGCAGCGGAAAAGCGTTGCCGTTGGCCTCGGCACGAACGAGGGACCAGGCGTCATTGGTGAGAAAATCAATCTGTGGAAACAGCACGTCCGCGTTCGTATCATTATCCAGCGTGGCAAAGTCCCCGGCACCGAAGCCCCCGAAATAGCGGTGGGCGAGCACCCGGCGGTCTGTATATTGCACTTCCGCGATATCCGAAATGCCTTTGTTTTGGAGAGCACGGAGCAGGCCGGAAGTTATGACGACGGATTTGCCGGCGCGCAATTGATTCTTAATCTTCGCGACGATGTCCGGATCAAAACTCGCGGATTCGGTCAGCAAAACCAGGTTTGCGTTCGTCGGGAATTCAGGATGCAGGTCGATCGGAATGCCGATCATGCCAAGATAATTGTGCAAAAAATCCTCTCCATTGGATTGGTAAGGCTTGTAGCTTGCAATGCCGATCGGGTTGCCCAGCTTGCCGAGAAAAGCATCCACTTGTTCCAGGGAATAACCGGCCACCCGTGCCATCGTCGGATCAGGATCATCCTTCACCATATCGTTATAATTGAAACTGGTGTTCTGGTTTTCCCAGGTGCCGCGGTCGCCGGCACTAATTGGCCGGCTCATTGCCGACCACTCGAAAAGCGTTATTTCGTGCGCCTTGGCAAACAAGGTGTCCCACAGCTGCTCTGCGTAGCGGTCAACATAACTTATATTGTAGGTGTCCACCCAGCCGCCGCCGTTGCGGCCCGGTGCGATATTTTCAAAGTAGCGAACGATCTGGTAGCTTTCGTACTGCTGCAAATGCTGGTCCGTGCTCACCGGGTCCCGGGTTTCGGTGCCGGTGTAGATGCCGTCGAACAGTTTCGGCTCCTTATCGAGGTCGTAACCGGAACCTTGGAAATGCTCGTACCAGTTGGGGAATTTAATGACCAGCTTCACCCTGGGATTGACCGCGCGCGCCGGTTTTAGGATCAGGTTTTCCGCCGCATCGTCCATTAGTGCCAGCCTGAACTGCGTCCAACTTTGGTCGCCCTTGGCAGCGATGTCGGAATCAGTCTTGGTCGTGTCGAAAAAGAAGTCATCCTGAATGATTTCGTCAAAATGCCGCGCCGCCAATTCAGCCGCACTCTTAATGAAGGCGCGGTCCTGCGGGTCCGTATAGCAAAACGACTTAAACTGGCCGCCAATGCTGCCATCCGAGAGCGCCATGCCGCCAGCCACTTGCACGCCATGACCTATGAAAAACTGCTTTACCTGTTCCAGAAGCGCGTCGCTGTTGGTTGCTCGGTCGCGTTGCACCTCAATATAAACCTTGTCCACTTTTGCCTGGCGACTGATGCGCAGCCAATCATCGGCCAGCTTTTGAGGATCGCTAAAGCTGTTCACCACATTGACCGGAATGTAAATTGATACAGCAAAGTTGGTGTAATTGCCGGCCAGACAGTGGTCACCAAAGGCGAGTAAAATAAGGATGAGCAGCCATTTCATAATGTTTCAGTAAGTCATTGGGGACCGTTGATTGGACCGATGTGCCACGTCACCTTGCCTGCCGACGGGTCGTTTTCCAGTTTGAAGGCGCCGTCTGTTTTCGTCAGAGTCAATTCGTGGAGTTCATTATCGTCGGGCAGGAAGACCTGACCTTTGGCCACGCTTGCATTCTGGGCAAAGACAGCCAGATCCAACTGCGACCAATCCATGTCTTTGGTGCATTGGGCGAGCTTGATTTCCGGAATGACCGTGCCGTCGCGGACGAGGATAATTTCGGGAACTGTTCCGGCCTCGATCTGTTGCCAGCCGCCGGTGTAACTTTTACCGCTTTGGTAATCAATCCAGGTTCCCGGTGGGAGGTAGACCGGGCGGCCTGTCGCGCCTTCGTGCAAAAGCGGCGCCACCAGCAAACTCGAACCATAAAGATACTCGTCTTCCACCTGCCAGGACCCGGGATCGTCCGGGTATTCGATGAACAGCGCCCGCACCATCGGCAGACCGCGTTCGGAACAATCCTTAGCCTGCGCATATACGTAAGGCATCAAACGATATTTCAAATCGTCAATCACGCGGAACTTGTCCATGAAGTTCGTGCCGTAATTCCACGGCTCCTTAGGGGCCTCCCCGTGACAGCGGCTGTGCGAGCTCAACATGCCGAATGCCAGCCAGCGCGCGAATAAATCCTGGTCCATGCTCTGCACTGAATTCGCCGTGAATCCGCCCACGTCGTGGCTCCAGAACGAAAATCCTGACAAGCCGAACGATAATCCGCCGCGCAATTCCGCCGCCATGCCGTCGTCCGTGCTCTCCGCGTCACCGCCCCAGTGCAACGGATATCGCTGGCTGCCTGCCCAGGCGCTGCGCGCCCAGATGATGTTCTCACCAGTCACCTTTTTCGTGATTTCCGCCACCGCCTGGTTATATCGCAGCGGATACAGGTTATGTTCGTAAAAACCCGTCCTGCCGTCGGCGTAAAGGCCGTCGGAGGGCGCGGCTTCGCCGAAATCCACCTTGATCGCACTGACTCCCATCTTCAGTAAGCTGGCGAGCTTGGCTTGATACCACTCCACCGTATTTGGATTGGAGAAATCCAGCACGGCATCTTCGTAGGGCAGGTTGCCCTTTCGGTCGCGCACCACGAGATTTTTCTCGAGCAGTTCCGGGAACAATTTGTTCTTCGGCACAAAATAAGGCAGTTGCCAGCACGAGACATGGAATCCGTCGTCCTTCAGGTCGGCGAGCATTTTTTGCGGGTCGGTGAATCGCGTGGAGGAAAATTCGTAGTCACACTGCCAGTCAGTCTCGAACCAGCCGGTGTCCAGATGCAACACGTCGCAGGGGATCTGGTTCTGGCGCAGTCGCGCCGCGATGTCGCGGACCTGCTTTTCGTTATTGTAGGTGCACCGGCTCATCCAGAGGCCGAAAGACCAAAGTGGTGGCAACGGCGATTTGCCGGTAAGCGTGGTGTATTCATCCAGGATTTCCTTGGGCTTCCCGAGAAAAACAAACAAATCCAATTCGTCATCACCGACCATCATCGAGTTCACTCCACTGAAACTGTTGCCGAAATCAAGGGTGATTGGCGTGCTGGTGTGCAGGAACATACCGTAGCCACGGCTGCTCAGGAAAAACGGAATCGGCTTGTACATGCCCTGGTTTTCAATGCCATTGGCGTCATCCGTCCACAGCACGAGCTTCTGGCCGCGCTTGTCCAAGCCGGTGAATGATTCGCCGCAGCCGAAGATCTTTTCTCCGGGTGACAGCGTGAAAGCGGCATTGAAGCTGCGCGAATAATCCTGAGCACGTCGCACATAGGAAAACGGCAAAATAGGAGTGAAGGAGCTCTTGTTGTCCTCCGCGTGGTCGGTTTGCGTCAACAACCGGCCACTGACGTCGCGGATTTCAATGTGGAATGGGTTCTCCCGGATGGTCACGGAGCCAAACGCGCTCGTGTAACGATGGCCGCCCTCCACTTTTTCATATTTCCATGAATCATCTTGCGGCACCGGGCCGGCGAGCATGAGTTCCGGTTGCGGCGGATGCACCTGCGGGCCACTCGTCATGCGAATCCGCAGCGTGCGCGGCGAAACGAAATCAATCGAGAAGGGCAGGGTGGGGTCGGTAGCATATTCGTTTTCGGGAAATTCGTTTGGCTTCGCCGACGCGATGATGGCCAGATCATTGTCAAATGCATGGCGCACCGTATATTGCGCCCGTTGATAAGTGATCCGGCCGGCATGCGTGGCCGGGTCAAAACTGTCCACGTGGTCGGCCAAATAATAAAAATCGGTGAAGTCGCGGAAATCCCCGCTCACGTCCACCGGATCGTTTAGCAGTGGCAGCGTCGGATTTGACGCAACAAGCGGAAGTGCACCGCACAGGAGCAGACTGGCGACAATGAGTTCTTTTTTCATTCTTTGTAATTGGGCAGGCCCCACACCCTTGGAAAAAGTGCGTGCTTGGATTTATCGCTAAAGTAGCCCCTTTCTGACCTGTTTGTCTTGTAGCGAAAATTACCGAGTCAACCCTCCACAAATTTTACTTGCGCTTTCGTCAGGACGGGGAATGAAATCGTCCAATGCTGCCTCGATCAGTCTTCAGAAATCAGCACGGGGGTATGAAAACATCCTGCCTGCAACTTCCAAGGTGGCTGAGCTGCAATTGAAGCCATAAGTTGCGGACGAGACCGACTCTGTGGTTTCAAGTTGCAGAAAGTCACCACCGTGAAGCCGCGAGACGGGATGTCACTTTTCTCGAACACATTTAGGTTTTCGCGACCACTGCAGACCTAACACGGGATGAGTTGGTCGGCTATGAATTACGCCGGGCTCGTTTGCAAATTCCACAAATAAAATGTTAGTGCGAGTTGCTTCTCGCTTTGACTTTCCAGTTGGCGGTAAAACTGAGGAGACCATGCCAGAATTATGGACGGCATTAGAGAAGAAGTTGGGGATGCTACACGGCCCAAAAGACGGATGGCCTGAAATCAGGAAAGGAGTATATCCCTTGAAGTCTCAGGTTTCAAAACCACGGACTTGTGCCTTTGGACCAGTTCGCAGCCGCATTGAAATTCTGACAACTTCCAAATTGGGCGGTGGGGACCCGGAGTTTCGGCCACGCCAGCCATCACGTTTCACTTATCCCGTTTTGTTTCCGCGGTGGGCCGAATCATTGTCGAGGAACGCACAGTGGTTTCCACTAATTCTTTGGGCCTGGCTGAAAAACTGGTAGCCAGGAAACCGATCAGAATGATTATTCCCCCCGCGCTGGCTGCCAGGCTGACAAAGAGGAGCTTATAAAACTGTTGAAAGCGGAATTCCACCGTGTGCGACCCAGGCGAAAGATAAACACCGCGCATGATGAAGTTGCAGCGTAACAGGGGCGCTGGCGTGCCATCGACCAGAACTTTCCAATTGGGGTCGAAGTGGTCGTTCAACAATAACACAGACTGCGAACTTGAGTTGCTTTTGAGCACGATGTTTTTGGATGAATAGCTGCTAAAATCAACACTGCCGACATTCTGATTGGTGGCTTCACTGGGGGCGGTTGAAGGAATTCCACCCGACACCAGGACCGTTTGATTGGGATCGAACGCGGGACTGGTCAAACACGCCAGAACGTCCTGATCATTGGTGTCAGTCTGCCAGTTGGAATAAAGTTTTGCGCGGGGCAGGGCGCCGGCAAAATCAAACAGGGCATAGGTTCCGTTTGGATCCAGCGCGGTGGTCAAATCATCCAGCATGATTGGATTTGTGATGCCAGGCTTGGGCACAATGTCAAAGCGATCCATGATGCGAAACTGCTGATCCGCCTGGCTGATATCCTGGTTCAAGAAGTCAAGTGCAGCCGCCTCACCGAGCACGAGACGTGCATTCGTGAGCTTCATGTAGCGGATGGATGATTGAAGGCTCATTTCCCCGCGGCCTGAATTCATGGCGCTGATAAACGCTGAGTAATCCGCCGGCGTGCGTGACATTTGCACGATGTTGATCGTTTGAATGTTGTAATACGGGAATTGCTGTTGCAGCCACACTTGGTTGTAAAGTCTGCTCAAGCTAAACGGTGAATGTTGGGTTTCTCCACCCAAGCCTGAAACCCGATGCTCAAACGGTTTGTCCTTTAAAAGATCCATGATTGGATTGCTGGCGTATTTTTGATGGTAATTCCAATAGACCACCCACGGTTGGTTGGCGCGGGTGAGATCCGCCACCAAAAGCAAACCCAGCACAATACCCCCCCATCTGGCTCTGGCCCCGGCAAAAGCGCCGCTGAAAATACAGGCGATCAAGCCGGTTGACAGAGCAAAAAACAACACAAACCATCCCACTTGGCGGATGCTGAAGCTGGCAATTTCCTGTGCGCCGGAATCGGAGAACTGGTTCGCGAGCAAATAATCTAGCAGGGCCCGGTGTTGGGTGGCGTAACCGAACCAGCCTACCAGACTCGCCGCCAATGCCAGCACCCATCCTTGAATCCAAGACTTCTCTGTTTTGCCGGCCTTGGCCCACCAAACCTTGAAGCCCGTCCATCGCGGGGAGCCATCGGCTTCGGCGGGTTGCATATACCTCCGCCACAAACCATCCATTCCATACGCAAAAAGAATGATTATGGCGAGACAAACCAGGTTGATGAATTTGACAGGATTGCGGATGCTGGAGAAATAAGGCAACTCAAAGACAAATTTATAAAATGGGGCAAATCGTCCAAATGCCAGAAGTGCCGAGATAATGACGACCACCAGCCAAAACCAGAGCCATTTGCGTTGCAAAAGGGTGAAGACGGAATTTTTCTTTCGAAATGATTCGGCAATGGCCCAAAGTGCCAGAATGACCACTAGCACACCGGAATAAAATCCACCGCCAGTTTGACGAAAAATGCCTTTGGGTCGCACCCCCTGCTCACCATTTTCGATGTATCGATCGATGGCTGGGTCGCGGCCAATCTCACCCCAATATTGGCCGCCACCAGGAGTGTCAACGCGAAATCCGAAGATACCGGGAAGGGCCAGTCCTATGGTTTCCCGCACAGGCAGACTCCACTGGGTGGCCCAGTCCCACCTGGACTTTTGGTTTTGGCTGTCTGGTTGCGGAATGACGACTCCCTTAATATTGGAGCCAGCGAGTGAGTAAAGGGCCGGTGCTGCCATCAAGGCGGCGCAGAGCGCAACCACCGCCAATCTGCCCAGGCCGAGAGAGATTCGCTTCGAGAGCAAACCCTCTCCTGTCCATGCTTGAAAAATCACATAGGCGGCAAGATAAAGGCTGAAAATCGCACCCACATCGGATCCTTCAATAACGCCCATCCCCGAAGCCAGCCCCGCCAATATCACCCTGAACCAGCGCCTCGGTGAAGTAGTGTCCGCTAACGCCGCCAAGGCGAAAAAGAACATCCCGACATTGATGGCTTGGGCGGCCACCCCCCAGCATGCGACTGAAAAGAAATTCGAATTTAATGCCGCCGCCAACCCGCCCAAAATGCAAGCGATGGGAGCCAGGCGTAAATTAACGAAAAAACACCAGGCACCCAAGCCGAGGATGACAAGAGATACCAAAGCGTAATATTTGGAAAATAAAATAGGCTTTAAAAGGAATTGTAGCCCGAAAGTGATGCCGGGCGGTGCCGGGCTGCCGCTGAAACCGATTCCATTCAGATCCTCCCAAGAGCCAAAGAATCGGCTCGGCATTTTATGACATTCAGACATGAGCCGGCCCAGAGGACCATCGTTTGAGAAAATCGTCTGTCCCGGTAAAAAGACCCCAGGCAAGGAGCATGAGACCACCACCAACAACAGGAGGAACATCACTGAAAATTCCACCCTTAGGTTTCGATTGGAGGACGCCACGGACGGATATTATTGGTCGGCGACTTCTGAAAGCGGTTGCTGTACAGGACTCCCAAAACGATTCCAATGCATCAGATCGCGCCCTAGCAAATCGCTCAAGCGTTCCACCTCCGGGGTGAATTCGCGGCAAAGCCTTTCCTCGATATCCGCATCAACTTGCGGACGCTTCGAGTGGCGATGGTTCATTTGGGTGAGTCGTGCCTCAACTATTTGCATGGCTTTGGAAATAGAATGAGGCAGCCGGGAACTCAATGCAATTGCCGATCCGCGCACCAAAGGGTCGCTCAATAGATTACGCAAAAAAGAGCACTTCACGGTGTTCGCGGAGACATTTCCATTGATAACGGGCAACACAGCGGGAATTTGAGTTGAATCGACGTCAAGAAAATCCAGCACATCCTTAAATACACGAGTGGTCTTGGCAGCAAATTCATCGTAAAGAACCACGTGGACCCGCTCGCGGCCAAAGAGCTCATAATAACGACGGACCTGTTCTGTGAAGCGCGCGACCTCGCGATAGACCAGTCCCTGCCTGAGGTATGTGCGACGGCCGATTTTATGTCCGGCTCGGCGATCAGTTTCGGCTGCCAATGCCTCCCGAAAGGTTGGCAGATGCTCATTGCCATCGCAACGGAACACATTGTATAGCGAACCGAGCATTTCCGCCGGCTTGCGCAACATTATGATGATCCGTGAATCAGGATTGAAGGCCTTGATTTCAGAGGCGGCTTGTTTGGAGAATAGATACCAGACGGAAGCCTCACCTGCACGAGCCTGACCGTCCCAAGCATCAAACTCTGACAAATAAGCGGTCCGATCTCGCCGATAAAATTGGGGACCAAAATGCAGGTCACTACCAAAGTGGTGCATCTCTTTCTTGGCCATAAAAATGTCCGGGTGCTGGGACAAATATTCGCCTAAAGCGGTTGTTCCGCAGCGGGGCGCGCCGACAATGAAAAAAAAGGGGCTTTTCCGGACTGCCGGGCCTAGGGAGGAGGATTTTCTGGGAGCTGCAGCTTTTGAGGATAAGGGCTCAGGGTTGACCAAACTTTTGTCGGCAGCTATTGGAAAGGCCTTATCAAGGTGCATATTTCGAAGCATAGGCGAGAAAAGTGATTCTGTTTTTGCAAATGAGAGGAAAGGGCTTGAATTGGGGATGAAGTTGGCAAAATCAGGGATGAGCTCCTTTCGAGTGTCGAAAATAGCAGCTGCTGACTGTCTTCCCGTTGACATTTCGAGAAAGTTGGGCTTCAGTAACTTAAGAATTATTTGCATTTTAAGTGCCAGACTTACCAACAACCGATCATACGGCCAGTCTGCTCCAGAAAAATGAGCGGCTCCTCTGGGGCTTACCTCAATTCTGGTGGGTCGTCATCTCGTTTTGGGTTGTCGTCTCCCTTGCATCGGGACTGGAGCTTGAACTTTTGCGGGATTCCGGCAGCAGCAGGGCATTTGGAGACGTTTTTTCACGTTTGGGACCCTGGCTTTTCATGACGGTTTTGATCATGCAAATATCGTCAAACCGCACACTGGATTACGAAACCTGGAAAAACTCCCTTACGGCCTACCTCGTGGCCTGTGCGCTCAGCATGGGTGTGGTGGCGGTGTTTGCCTATTTCGGGCCGTTGCCGGCCTTTATGGTGGAGAAGGCTGCTGTCAAATCTGCCGGAGCTGTCGTCGACCCCCGCGACATGGCCTTTTTTATTTTGACAAGGGTGACAACGCAGTTGCCAATATTCTGGGGCTTGGTGGCCGTTGCCCATGCCGTTCGCTTTTACGAACGCGATCACCAGCGAAAACTGCGTGAGACTGAACTGCGCACCCAACTGGTTGAGGCGCAGCTACAGGCCTTGCAGCTGCAGCTCAACCCGCATTTCCTGTTCAACACTCTTAATTCGATCGTTGCTTTGGTGAATGAAAATCCCGCCACCGCCGAAAAGATGATTGTTGCCCTGGGCGATTTGCTGCGGCTGACGCTTGCCACCAGCGACTGCAAGCAGGTCACCGTTCGTGAAGAGCTGCATCTTTTGGATCAGTACCTGCTGATCGAGCGCATACGGTTTGGCGGACGTTTGCAGGTTGAAACGCGGGTTAATGAGGCAGTATTGGATGACCTGGTGCCAGTCTTTATCCTGCAACCTCTCGCGGAGAATGCAGTCAAGCATGGGGTTGAAAACCAGTTGGGACCCACGCTGATTCAAATTTCTGTGCAGTCCGGCGGGGCAGGTGAGTTTCTTCTCTTGGAAATAAGTAATGACGGTCTGGCAGGCAACTTACGGCTTCAAAATATCAAGGAACGCGTCGGCTTGAAGAACACCCGTACCCGCTTGCATACGATATTTGGTTCCTCGGCAAGGTTGGAGTTGTTGCCGCGCAGCGGCGGCGGGTTTGTTGCTCGAATTATGATTCGCCGCGCGACCAAAGCAGCCAAGCCGCCGCAGCCTAAACTCCAATCTGCCTTATGAGTATCCGCGCCGTGGTTGTTGACGATGAAACACTGGCCCGAAACCGCTTGAAACACTTTCTGGAGGAGGAACCGGACTTGGAGGTCATCGGCGAGTGCGCCAGCGGGCGGGCCGCAGTTGATTTTATCCAGCGGCATCATCCGGACCTGGTTTTTCTCGACGTGCAGATGCCGCAGTTCAGCGGGTTCGATGTCCTGAAGGCCTTGCCTCCAGAAGGTCGGCCGGCCATTGTTTTTGTGACGGCGCACGACCGGTATGCCGTGGACGCGTTTGAGACCCAGGCCCTGGATTATCTTTTGAAACCATTCAACCGCGACCGGTTGCAGGAGGCGGTTCGACGGGCGCGCCTGCGATTGCAGCCATCATCACCACCGCCGACCGACCAGACACCTCTCTTGACACCGTCCACGGAAAATAAACCGCCCCGACTCAATCGTTTCGCCGTCAAAGAAGGCAACCAGACGCACTTTATAAAAATCCAGGACGTTGACTATATCGAGGCGGCGGCGAATTACGTTGTGTTATGTACTCAAAATGGTAATTACGTCTTGCGAGAAACTTTGCACAATCTGGAAATAGCACTGCCACCAACTGAATTTCTCCGCATTAGCCGTGCCATTATTATCAATCTGGAGCGCATCAAATCCATCCGGTCGGACGTGTCTGGTGAGAATTGCGTTGTCCTCCAGAACGGCCGTGAATTTCCCATGACTCGCGGATTGAAAGAAGTCCGTGAGCGCCTGCAATATTCCACCGTCAGTCCGTGAATCGTCTGCTTTTGAAGGCCGGAAGAACACCTTATTTCGTCTGAGATTCAAACGCGGACGCCCGTCTGGTGTTGACGGACCTCTTTGCCCCGCGGATTCGCCAACGGCGGCGTTGCAATCAACATTGACGCTTCGGCTTGGTCCAACCAGAATTTACGCTTGATGATGAAAGTGTCCACCTTAAGCAAGGAACGACCGCAGTTTTGGTCCCGCGAGGCGGCGCGCTTTACTGGCGCTGCTTACTTTTCCACCGTGGATCAAATAATGGTCGAGGAACGTGCTGCGTCCTTTGGCAAGCGCAGCATCAAGGGCACCACCAAGCTCGCCGGCTTGAAAATGGCGGTGAGTATGTGCGATCTGACCACGCTGGAAGGCAAAGACACTCCTGGCAAAGTCGCTTATCTGTGTCGCAAGGCCCTTCAGCCCATCGAGGTGAAATACGATGTTTCCAGCTGCGCCGCCGTCTGTGTCTATCCAAACCTGGTGAAATATGCGCGGCAGTTCCTTGGCGGCCTTTCGCCGGTCAAAATCGCCTCCGTCGCCACCGGTTTTCCCAGCGGCCAGTACCCCATGCGTACCAAGCTCGAAGAAGTCCGCCGCGCAGCGGTGGATGGCGCGGATGAAATTGACATGGTGATTGATCGCGGTGCGTTCCTAGCCGGAGAGCATGCGAAAGTATTCGACGAAATCGCCGCCACGAAGGAGATTTGCGGCCCGGCGCATTTGAAGGTGATTTTCGAAACCGGTGAACTCGTCACGTACGACAACGTCCGCCTGGCCAGTGAAATTGCCATGCAGGCCGGGGCCGATTTCATCAAGACCAGCACCGGTAAAGTGTCGCCCGCGGCCACGATGCCCGTCACGCTCGTGATGCTGGAGGCGATCCGCGATTATTTTTTCGCCACGGGCATTCGCATCGGCATGAAGCCCGCTGGCGGCATTCGCACAGCCAAGCAAGCGCTGGCGTACCTTGTCATGGTCAAGGAAACGCTTGGCGACGATTGGCTCTGTCCACAACTGTTCCGCTTTGGCGCGAGTACGCTCTTGAACGATGTATTGATGCAAATCGTAAAGACCGTGGAAGGAAATTATCAAGCTGCCGATTACTTTTCCCTTTCTTAAATAAAATGCGATGTGTCCAATCAATTATTCCTTCCCGCCACTTGCAAATAATATGAGGACGAAAGCCAAAGGTTTTTCCCGCGAAGCTTCCGAAGGGCACGCGGTGGCCGTGATTTTATCACGGCCGGTGGTTGCTTTGCGGGAACGGCGATTGAACTTTGGCGGCAAATGGAATTATATGCCCGCGCCGGAGGATTCAAAAAGTTATCCTATCGCACCACGGCACGAATTGTTTATTGGCGGGAAATTTGTCCAGCCGCATTCCAAACAATATTTTCCTTCCATTAATCCGGCCACGGAGGAAAAACTCACGGAGATTGCCTTCGCCGAAGCCACCGACGTCGACAAGGCGGTGAAGTCCGCGCGTCGCGCTTATCAGAATGTGTGGAGCAAAATGCCGGGGCGCGAGCGGGGGAAGTATCTTTATCGTATCGCACGCATCATTCAGGAGAAGGCGCGCGAACTGGCCGTACTGGAATCCATGGACGGCGGGAAGCCCATCAAGGAAAGCCGCGATGTGGATTTGCCGCTGGTAGCCGCGCACTTTTTTTATTACGCAGGCTGGGCGGACAAACTGAAGTATGCATTCCCGGGAAAAACGCCTGAGCCGCTGGGGGTTGCCGGCCAGATCATCCCTTGGAATTTTCCGCTACTGATGGCCGCGTGGAAAATTGCGCCCGCGCTTGCTTGCGGCAATACGGTGGTTTTAAAGCCTGCAGAGACCACGTCAATCACAGCGATGCGACTGGCGCAGATTTTTCTCGAGGCGGAGTTGCCCGAAGGGGTCGTGAATATTGTCACCGGCCCGGGCGATACCGGAGCCGCCATCGTGAATCATCCCGACATCGACAAGCTGGCGTTTACCGGTTCGACAGCAGTGGGAAAACAAATTGCTCAAGCGGTCGCCGGAACGAAAAAGAAACTGACTTTGGAGCTCGGCGGGAAGGCCGCCAATATTTTGTTTGAGGATGCGCCGATTGACCAGGCTATCGAAGGTGTCATTGCCGGCATTTATTTTAACCAAGGCCATGTCTGTTGCGCCGGATCCCGCCTGTTTGTCCAGGAGGGAATCTATTCCATGGTGGTCAAGAAACTGCGCGACCGCATCCAGACGTTGCGCGTCGGGAACCCGCTGGACAAAAACACCGACATCGGCGCCATCAATTCCAACGCGCAGTTGCGCAAAATCCGCGATCTGGTGCAAAGCGGCGTCGATGAGGGCGCCAGGTTAACCCAGACGCAATGCGATCTGCCTGAAAAAGGTTATTGGTTTCCGCCGTCTTTTTTCACGGGTGTCACGCACGCCCATCGCGTGGCGACGGAGGAGATTTTTGGTCCGGTGTTAGGCGTGATGACTTTCCGCACGCCGGAGGAGGCCTTCGAGCGCGCGAATAATACCCCCTATGGCCTTAGTGCTGGGGTGTGGACCGACAAAGGAAGCAAGATTTTTAATATGGTGAGCCAGCTTCGCGCCGGCGTCGTCTGGGCGAATAGCTTTAACAAGTTTGACCCGGCGAGTCCCTTCGGCGGCTACAAGGAGAGTGGTTTCGGCCGCGAAGGCGGATTGCAAGGACTGGCGGCGTATTGCCGTCTGCGATAATGTATTGCATTTGATCAAAAGTTGGAAAGAATGCCACCACTATGAGCATATTCTGGTTTATTGTCATTGGGCTGGTCGCGGGTTTTCTCGCAGGCACCGTAATAAAGGGACGCGGATTCGGGATACTGGGGGATTTGATCGTCGGTGTCATTGGTGCAGTGCTTGGGGGATGGATTTTCGGCATGCTTGGTATTTTTCCTGGCGGCGGGTTATTGGGTGCTTTGATCACGGCCTTCGTCGGTGCCGTAATATTGCTATTGCTGCTCCGGCTCATCGGGAGAAAGAAAACTTAACTCTAAAGTCTATGCAAAAAACGTCTGGTCTGATTTGCCTGGTCGTCGGCGGTTTGCTGATTTATTGGGGCCACAATATGTCACAAGCGGCAGTCGGACAGATCAACAGTCTTATTAATGGTTCACCCGGCAACAAGCCCATGCTGTGCTACATCGCTGGCGCGATTCTGGTAATCGCCGGCCTCGGCCAGGTCGCTTGGAAATCAAAGTGATCACCTCATGACCACGCGGCTGGACGTCAAAAAAACCTACAAGCTCTACATTGGCGGAAAATTTCCGCGCAGTGAAAGCGGACGTTATCTGGGTGCGAAATCAGCGTCGGGAATGCACCTTGATAACTTTGCCCACGCATCGCGCAAGGATTTCCGCGACGCCGCCACGGCTGCGCGCTCAGCTTGGGATGGTTGGAGCAAAGCCACCGCCTATAACCGCGGTCAAATTATTTATCGTGCCGCCGAAATGCTGGAAAACCGTGCTGCCGAACTGGTTAATGAAATTGTTCGTTCCACAGGAGCCAGTGCCGCGAAAGCGAAGCGTGAAGTGACCCTGGGGGTCGACCGGCTGGTTCATTTTGCCGGCTGGACGGACAAATTCTCCCAAGTGTTTGGCAGCGTGAACCCCGTGGCTTCGCCGCATTTCAATTTCACATCGCCTGAACCAACAGGTGTGGTGGTGATCCTGGCGCCGGACGAACCGTCCTTGCTCGCGCTTGTGTCCCTGGTCGCCCCGGTAATCTTGAGCGGAAACACGGCGGTGGTCATCGCCTCCGAAGCCTTTCCGCTGCCCGCCGCGACGTTCGCCGAGATTCTGGCGACCAGCGATCTGCCGGGCGGGGCAGTGAACATCCTGACCGGGAGACGCGCCGATCTTATCCCGCATATCGCAGCGCACTTGGACGTGAACGCTATTGTGGATGGCACGGGTGATGCCACGTCGAGCATGAAACTGCAGGAGGGTGTGGCCATTAATCTGAAGCGTTACTCAAAACATGCTCTGGCACCCACAGACTGGTTTACTGCGAAAGCTGAAGACCCGTATTGGATTCTCGAGGCAGTCGAATATAAAACCGCCTGGCATCCCATCGGGCTTTGACTTGGATCCCCTGTTGGCTGACCGCGTGCATTGTTCATGCGAAACCAAATCAGCTTGCTGCAATGAGCGCCGCAAACATCAAGTTCGGCACCGATGGCTGGCGCGCGGTCATTGCGGACGATTTTACGTTTGCGAACGTCTCGAGGGTGGCCCAGGCCACGGCGAACTTTTGGAAATCGGAAACCAAAAAACGGAAGTCGGAAAATCATGGTCGCGCGCTAAAAGTTGTCGTTGGCTATGACCGTCGGTTTTTGTCCGACCGATTTGCCCGAATCACCGCCGAAGTTTTTGCCGGTAACGGTTTTCAAGTCATCCTCACGCCGGAACCCACGCCCACTCCGTGCGTTTCCTTTGCCGTCAGACATCTCGGGGCGGTTGGCGGCGTCATGATCACGGCCAGTCACAATCCGCCCATATTTAACGGTTTCAAGCTTAAGTCACATTTCGGTGGTTCCAGTAGCCCGGCCACTTGCCTGGCGATCGAAAGGTTTTTGGATGCAAATCCGCCACGCAGCAGCCTGAAGACTTCAAAATCCAGGATCGTCCTCAAAGATATCCGCCCCGCACATTTTCAAGCCATCAAACGGCTCGTTGATTTTGATCTTATTGCGCGGTCGAGGCTGCGCGTGGCGCATGATGCATTATTCGGGGTTGGCGCCGGCGCTTTTGAAACACTTCTAGCTGGAACTTCCTGCGCGGTCACGACTCTCAACGGCGCACACGATGTTCTGTTTGGGGGCATTTGTCCGGAACCACTGGCGAAAAATTACGCGCTCGGCGGTGCGCAATTGCGGCGTAATCCGCACGCCATCTGCCTCGTCACCGACGGCGATTCCGACCGGATTGGCGCGATGGACGGGCGCGGCGGGCCGATGACCAATCAACAAGTCATCGCTTTGCTGCTGCATCATTTGGTCCGCAATCGCGGTAGCCGCGGGGTCGTGACGAAAACCTTCAACACGACCGCGATGGTCGACAAAATGTGCACCGCCTGGAATCTGCCGCTGACGGAAGTTGGCATTGGCTTCCGCTTCATTGCGCCGCAATTAATGAAACCCGGCGCTTTATTCGGAGCTGAGGAGAGCGGATCGGTCGGTTTCGCCAGCCACATTCCCGAGCGCGACGGTCTTGCCGCCGGGTTGTTTTTGCTAGAAATGCTGGCGATTGAAAAAAAGTCCGTGGGGTCAATTTACGCGCGCCTCGAGGAGGAATTTGGCCCGCATAAATATGATCGTTACGACGCCCCATATCCGCTGGGAAAACGGCCTGCGCTCATGCAGACGCTCCTTCGTAACCCGCCGGCAAAATTGCTCACCTCGCCGCTGGTCACGGTGGACGTCCGTGACGGCGTGAAATATGTGGCTCAGGATTCCACCTGGCTCATGCTGCGTGGTTCCGGTACCGAGCCGGTGGTGCGCATTTATGCCGAAGCCAAATCCAGCCGCGACGTTGATAAATTACTAAAGCTTGGTATCTCGCTGCTGCATCGTTGACTGGGTTCGGCGCCAAATACTTGAATGCTTCTTGTCACCTTTTATCTTATTCAGACCACCTATGAGACGATATGATGACAACCAACGTGATCCCGGTGGTAGGAAATAATGACGCGGAATTGGTCGGAGGAAGCCTGGCGGGCAATCGCGATGCTTTCGGCCAGATCGTTTCACGTTACCAATCGCTCATTTGTTCGCTTGCCTATAGCGCCACGGGCAGCCTTGGCCAGAGTGAGGATTTGGCGCAGGAAACCTTTATTATCGCCTGGAAGCGGCTTGGCCATCTCCGCGAACGCGCCAAGCTCCGCGCCTGGCTTTGTGGAATTGCGCGAAACCGAATCAACAATTTTCTTCGCCGCGAAGGCCGCGAACCGATCCGCGAGGCCGAGCCGTTGGAAAATATTGCCGAATCGCCCTCGCCCGGACCGTTGCCCGTCGAACAAACCATCAGTAATGAGGAACAGGCAATTCTGTGGCGTTCGCTCAAACTTATTCCGGAAATATATCGCGAACCGCTCATTCTCTTCTACCGGGAACATCAATCCATCGAAGCTGTCGCCGTGAAATTGGATCTGACTGAAGATACTGTAAAACAACGTCTTTCGCGTGGAAGAAAGTTATTGCAAGAGCAGGTACTGGCGTTTGTCGAAGTTGCGCTGGTACGCACGAATCCAGGACAAGAATTTACCCTCGGTGTGTTGGCTGCGCTCCCAGCGCTCACAATCTCCGCCAAGGCAGCGCTGATAGGTTCAGCTGCCGCCAAAGGCAGTATGACCGCCAAAGCGGCGGGCGCCATGGGTTTGTTCAGTGCGCTTTTGAGTCCGCTCCTGGTAATCTTCGGCAATTACGCCAGTTATCGCATGAGCATCGACGAGGCGCAATCGGACGAGGAGCGCGGAAACGTGAAGAAGCTATTCCGAAACTCCCTCTTGATCAGCCTGACGATTTCCACCCTTCTGGCCGTCCCATTATATTTGGCCTTCCGAAATCCAAACGACCCTTCAGCGTTTTGGGCGCTGTTTTTCTGTCAGACTGTCGTTATATATTTTCTGACAATTGCTGGCCTCGCCTTCCGCACGCTCGCGGCGCGGCGCAGATATCTGGCGGACATTTTGACCAATCAGTATGCCGGTGACTTCCCGCCGGCAGGCTATGAATACCTCAGCAGCTCGAGCCTCTTTGGATTGCCGCTCATTCATGTACGTTTAGGTGATCGGTTTGACGTAATACGTGGCCCGGTGAGAGCGTGGATCGCCATTGGTGGCAGCCACGCGGTGGGTGTGATTTTCGCTTCTGGAGGAATTGCTCTGGCGCCCATCAGCTTCGGCGGCATCGCCATCGGCGTGCTGCCATTTGGCGGAATTGGCGTGGGATGGTTGTCGCTTGGCGCCATAAGCCTCGGCGTGTGGAGTTATGGCGGACTCGCTTTCGGCTGGCAGGTATTTTGCGGCTGTGGCTTTGCCTGGCAAGCGGCGATGGGCGGGTTGGCGTTTGCGCATGAATATGCCCTCGGAGGCATCTCCCACGCCCTGCAGGCCAATACCGAAATAGCCCGGCAGTTCATCCAGCAAAAATGGTTTTTCCGTTGCGCCAAAGTCGTTTCAGATCACGGACTCTTAATGATGCTGGTCTGGGTGATTCCAGTTACTTTGATGGCACGTGTCGTGGCGCGAGCACGTCATCGCCGCGAACGGTCAACTACTTGAGTCTTGGCCGGGTGAATGCTCAAACGCGTGACACTCCCGCCAGCAGTAAAAAAGGGTTCTTTAATTATCCAGCAAACAGAAGAACTGCCGCACGGTGGTTACGAAATGGATCACTGCCTGGTTGGTTCTGATGACGATTGATTCGACTGATTATTGGCCGTTCCTAACGAGCCGCGTTTGAATTTCTTTCCACGATCTAGACAGCGGCGGCCCTTCTGGGAGCCTGTCGATTGTTAGGCTCATTTTTTCCAGCGTTTACCACTGGATACTGCTGCTTAAGGAAAAATCCTCGCTTCGCCTTCAATTCAAACGACAAGCGCAAAAGTTGAACAATTCAGGCGGCTATTAAAAAAGTTAAAGGCCTTCATGAATGAGCCGGATGGCTCAACAATTGCTAAAGTTGCCATCGTCGTAATCATCGGAATGGTTGGAATGGTCTGTAGCCACAAGTAAACCATGGTCCAGCTTCAGAAGGCAAAAACTATGAGTGGAGATAGTAAAATTCAGAAAAGTGGCATGGTAACGGCATCGGAATTCCTGACCGCTGAGGAGGTCGGCAAACGACTGCGTTTACCTTTGTCCACCGTTTATCATCTCGCGAGGTCCGGGGCGCTGCCGGCTATTCAGCTGGGCAGAACCTGGAGATTTCCTTCTCGCGACATCGATGAACTGGCCGGCAAGAAACCCGTCCCGGGTCGCATTCTCGTGGTGGGTCCAGATGTGGTGGCGCGCGAGTTCGCGGTCGGTTTACTTCAGCCACGTGGCCATTTGATTCTTGAGGCACCGGATGCCGAATCGGGTCTTGAGGCCGCCCGACAAGAAGCGTTTGATGTCTTAGTAATTGATTTTCACCTGCCGGGAAACGACGGAGCAGAATTTGTGCGGGAACTACGAATTGAATATTCCCTCAGCCAGATAATCATGGTGGTCGCGTCGCCCGATCTGGCACAGATGAACAAACTTTTTGACCTGGGAGTCTTCGCCCTGCTTCGCAAGCCCCTGGATGCCAGCCAACTTGTCGGCAGTGTGGAGCGAATCTTACGCGCTCGCCAACGACTCACCTTATGAACTGGCTCAGTAATATTTCCATAAAGCGGAAGTTGGTCACCATCACAATGCTGACTAGCACAGTGCCGTTGTTATTAACTTGTGCCGTGCTGGTGGTCGTTGAGGTCCTGTCTTTCAAGCAAGAAATGCTCAATGACCTGACTGCACAGTCAAAAATCATAGCCGGGGTCAGCACAGCAGCGCTAAGTTTCAACGATCCGGAAACGGCTGGGGCTATCCTCAACAACCTAGATCACCAGCCGCAGATTCTGGCCGCTTGCATTTATTGCAAAGGCTCAATATTTGCCACCTATTCAAGACCCGGCACAAAAACCACCTTCGCGGCATCCGAACCAGATCAAGAAAGTGTTTTTTTTGGTACTGATCGGCTGGAATTGTGCCGGAAGATCCTCCTGAACAATAAGCCGATCGGCACTCTGGTCATTCAATCGGACATGCAACCCCTTCGAGTCCGTTTGTGGCAGTATGTTGAGATCGTTTTTGGCGCGTTTTGCGCCTGTTCTCTGCTCGTTTTTCTGCTGGCTTCGAAATTGCAGCGGGTGATTTCAGAACCGATTGAACTGCTTTCACAGACAGCCGCGGAGGTTTCAGAAAACAAGAATTATTCCATCCGGGCGAAACGAATCAGCGGCGATGAGTTGGGTAACTTGACCGATGCTTTCAATGACATGCTTTCCCGGGTGGATGAATATAGTCAATCCCTCGAGCGCAAAGTCAAAGAGCGTACCACTGAACTGGTCAAGGCCAAGGAATCAGCCGAGGCGGCCAACCGTGCCAAGTCGCAGTTTCTGGCGAACATGAGTCACGAAATCCGCACACCCATTACCGGAGTGATTGGAATGTTGCAACTCTTGCAACGAACCGAACTGGGCAAACGCCAGGCGCGTTTTACGTCCAATGCCCTCAATTCGGCGGAAACCCTGCTGACGGTCATTGGCGACGTGTTGGACTTCTCAAAAATCGAGGCTGGCAAAATGGAACTGGAAGAACTTTCCTTCAGTCCAGCCGAGCTGCTGGCTTCCGTCGTTAGACTTTTTGCTGAACGCGCCGAACGCAAAGGCATCGAACTGGTTTACCGGGTGGACGATGCTTTACCCGCCCGGCTCATTGGCGATAGCAACCGGCTCCGCCAAATCCTTACCAACCTGCTCGGCAACGCCATGAAATTCACCGACACCGGCGAAATTGTCGTGGATTGTCACCAGCAGGAGTCCACGGCTGACACGACCACCTTGCATTTTGAAGTGCGTGACACGGGTTGTGGGATTGCTCCCGAAAAACAAACCATCATTTTCAAGGCGTTTTCGCAGGCGGACAATTCCATGACCCGGAAACACGGTGGAACGGGATTGGGTTTGGCGATCGCTCGACAATTCAGCGAATTGATGGGCGGAAGCATCGGGGTGAGAAGCAAGCCCGGTCAAGGCTCCATTTTCTGGTTCACTGTGCGGTTTAAAAACGAGGCGAATGGCGGGTGCGCCATTTCGCCCAACCCTCTTGGATTGCGGATCCTGGTAGTGGATGATTCCGAAACCACCCGCACGTTGTGCCGCGAGTTTATTACTTCGTGGAAAGGGCAGGTGGATGAAGCTCCCAATGGGATGATCGGACTGCAGAAGCTTCGAACGGCCGCCCAAAGTGGACGACCATTTAATGTGGCAGTGCTGGACTGGCAAATGCCCGGGTTGGATGGGTTAGCCCTGGCGCGAATCATCAAAGAAGACGGGGATCTGAAACAGACCTGCCTGGTGCTGTTAAGCAGCTTTTCACAGCAGGGCAGTCCTGAAGATATCTCAGCAGCCGGTTTTGCCGCGTCCATTCCCAAACCGACCGACAAGTCCCAGTTGTATGATGCCATTGTCACGGTCGTGAATCGGGAGTTCAAAAAAAACAACGGTTTCACTCCCAAGCCTGCCCCAGCCTCACCTAGTATTCCCGGTTTGGTCAGCGGTAATGTCTTGCTGGCTGAAGACAATGAAATTAACCGGGAGGTCGCAACTGAGATCCTGAAGGAACTAGGCTATCACTGCAAATGGGCCGGCAACGGACGCGAAGTGATGGAAATTCATGCTCAAGGCCGGATCGACTTGATTTTAATGGATTGTCAGATGCCGGAGATGGACGGCTATGAGGCCACGCGTGCAATCCGGCTGGGAGAAGAGCAGGGTAAGATGCAGCGACGTATTCCCATTATTGCGCTGACTGCACACGCCACCAAAGGCGACCGCGAACATTGCCTGGCGGCGGGGATGGACGATTATCTGACCAAGCCCCTGGACCCACATGCCCTGGCATCAACTTTGGAGAAATGGATGCCTTCAAAATCCGACACCAAAGTAACTCCCGTTGAAGCGCCAATATCAGAGCCCATAGATTATCCCGGTCTATTAAAGCGCTGCATGAACAAAAGGGAGCTGGCGGCACGCTTGGTGCAGAAGTTAGCCGAGCAGGCCGAACACGACTTTCAAACAATCTCGGAAGCGGTGCAAAGGAATGATGCCGCAGGGTTGGCAACCTTTGCCCACCGGCTCAAAGGGGCTTCAGCAAATGTTTCGGCTGAGGGTCTGCGGCGGGCGGCGGCGGATTTGGAGACGATGGGCCGCGGGGGCACAATAACCACCGCTGGCGCGATCCTTGAGGACCTAAAAAGGGAGCTGACCCGTCTGAAAACCTTCGCCGAAACAGACTTCCAACAATCAAGTCCCGAGCCATGAACACAGCATCCGCCCTCCTGGAAAAGCCAGTTCGGAGATTCATGCGCACTGGCTTTGCAGCAATTCTTTGTGCGTCGGTGTTTTTCGTAGCAGCGACGCGCGGTTGGTGTGCCGACACGCCCGGGACCAACCAATTAGTGCAGCAATTCAAGAAATTGAGTCTGGAGGAGTTGATGCAGGTTCAAGTCCCCACGGTATACGGGGCATCCAAGCATGAGCAGACTCTCACCGAAGCTCCGTCTGATGTTACCATTGTCACTGCGGATGAAATCAAAAAATCCGGGTATCGCAGCCTCAAAGATATTCTTAACAGCGTAACCGACTTCTACACGACCTCCGACCAGGCTTACGACTATATCGGTACGCGAGGATTCAACCGGCCCGGCGATTACGGCGGCCGGATTTTAATTGCGATTGATGGCCACCGGATGAATGATGATATATTTGGTTCCGCGGCGATTGGCACAGAGTTTCTCCTGGATGTGAACCTCATTGAACGGGTCGAAGTCATTCGAGGTCCCGGATCATCTCTTTATGGGGACAATGCTGTTCTCGCAGTAATCAACATTATCACAAGGCGCGGGCAGGATTTTAATGGTGGCGAGGTTACGGGATCTTACGGGAGCTATGATGAATATTCCGGCCGGTTTAGCTATGGCAACCGCTACACGAACGGCATCGAATTCGCCCTTTCCGGGTCCTACCTTGGTAGCGCCGGAAATGATAATATATATTATCCGGAATTCTCGAGCATCAACAACGGACATCAAGCACAAAATGGCGCCAGTCAAGTCCCGAACGCCTTCGCCTCCATGAGCTACGAAGATTTATCACTTGAAGGCGGTTTTGTTCAGCGGCAAAAAACCGTCCCGGGCGCCTATGGCTCGGTGTTTAACGATCCCCGCAACACGGTTTTAGACGAGCGCGCATTTGCCGATCTTAAATTTCAGCACCATTTTGACAATGATTGGGAACTCATCGCTCGGATCTACTACGACCATTACCGCTACGATGGTGATTATCCTTTATCGCAATATGCTTATGGTGATCCACTCTACCCGGGAAATATTACCATCAATGAGGACCGCGATGATCAGGAGTCGCTCGGTAGCGAAGTGCAAATCAGCAAGACCTTGTTTGAACAAAATCGAGTGACGGCAGGGGCCGAATACCGCCATGATTTTATTCTAGATCAGCGTAACTTTGATATTGGCGGCCCGACATATTTAAACGCTGATTACACCGCCGACACCGTGGGAATCTATGTCCAGGACGAATGCTCCATTCTCCGCAACCTGAAGCTGAATGCCGGCGCCCGTTACGACTGGTTCTCCTCGTTCGGTTACACAATTAATCCGCGCGTCGCCCTGATTTACAATCCTTGCACCAACTCCACCTTTAAAGCCATTTACGGCCAGGCGTTTCGTGCCCCTGACGCATTCGAGCTTTATTATGAGGCTCCCGGTAATGCCCTCAATCAAAATCTCAAACCCGAAACCATCCATTCCTACGAGGTGGACTACGACCAGGTTCTCAATTCACGCTTTCAACTGGTTTCATCAGTGTTTTATTACGATATCGATGACCTGATCAGCTATGGGCTGGACTCCAGCGGCAACTCTACTTTCGGTAACATCGCCAGCGCTACCTCCTGTGGCGGAGAAATGGAGTTGGACGGCCAATGGGCCGGGGGCTGGGCGACGCGATTGAGTTATACGTATGCCGACGCCCGCGATGGGTCTACCGGCCAGTGGCTGAGTGACTCGCCCAAAAACCTCGGCAAATTCAACCTCACGGCCCCGCTCTGGCATGAAATGGTCTTCGCCAATTTCGAAATTATCGCCATGAGCGACCGCACAACCGTGCAAGGCAATCAGTTGGGCGGTTACTGGCTCGCCAACTTCACGCTCTACAGCCATGAAATTGTCAAAGGCCTGGATATTTCCGCAAGCGTGTACAATCTATTTGACAAAAAATACAGTGACCCCGTCGGTAGCGATTTCGGCGAGGATTCAGTGCAACAAGATGGCCGCAGCTTTGGTGTCAAGCTGACTTATCATTTTTAGGATGCAACTGCACACCGCACATGTTTTGAAGGCGAAGGCAGCCTGGCTCATATGTAGCCGGCGGCTGGCAGCGATATGGCTGAGCGCGGTCCTGGTTATTCTATTGCCGGAGAATCTCCTGTGCCAAACAACCGCACCGGACGTCGAATATAGCATCAAGGCGGTGTTCCTGTTCAATTTTGCTCAATTTGTGAAATGGCCGGCCCAAACGTTTGCCGCTAGCTGTACCCCCATTACAATCGGCATCCTCGGCCGGGATCCGTTCGGCAAAATCCTGGACGATACGGTCAGCGGCGAATCGATTGAGGGTCGAAAACTGGTGGTAAAACGACTCGCTTCTGTGGCGGAGGCAACAAGCTGCCAGATACTCTTTGTCAGCAGGTCCGAGCAGCAGCACGAGACCAACCTGCTCGCTGCGCTGAAAGATGCTCCGGTCCTGACTGTGGGGGAGATGGATCAGTTCTGCCAGCACGGCGGCATCATTAATTTTTTTATCCAGGACAACAAAGTGAAGTTTGAAGCCAATCCAGAAGCCGCCGAGGCAGCCGGAATCCTGATTAATTCCCAGCTGTTGAATGTGGCAAAGGTCGTTAAAACAGAAAAATGAAACATCTCCCATGAAACCACATGTATCAAGCAAACAAAACCCTGGCCGGAACAATCAAGTCTGCTCATGAATCTGGAGACCAGCCATTCTCTGAAAGCCGTCTGGGTCATTGACGATGATGAAACAGCCTTGCTGCTGGCGGAGGAAGTTTTGACGGATGCCGGATTCCAGGTTGCCACTTTTACCAACGCGACGAATGCCTTGGAAGCCGCTCAGACGATACTCCCCGACATCATTGTAGTGGATGTCATCATGCCGGGTGTGGATGGGTTTGAATTCTGCAAGAGGCTGCGCAGCCTCCCGCGCGGTGACGTCGTCCCGATTCTCATCACGACCTCCCTGGATGACACCGTTTCAATTAATAAAGCTTACCAAGCCGGGGCCACGAATTTCGTGACCAAGCCGCTCAATTGGATAATTGAGGTTCATCGTTTGGACTACATGTTAAGATCAGCAAAAAATGCCTGTGATTTGCTTAAAAAGGAGCACGAAACCCGCCTGGCCAAAGAAGACTGGGAGCGGACTTTTGATTCCATTACTGACGTGGTCACTGTATTGGAAATGGATCTGAAGATTCTCCGGGCAAACAAAGCCACGTGCCAATTGTTTGGGCGCGCCTCGGCAGATCTCGTGGGCCAGGAATGCCACGAATTGTTCTGTGCTTCAGCCGAGCCATGCCCGGACTGCCTGGTAACCCGTGCTCAGAAGACTAACTTGCCCGCCTCGGGTGAAATTAAGATAGGTCCCGCAGGAAATTTGTTCGAGGTTACCGTCTCGCCCATCACTGATCCGGAGGGGCAGCTTACTCACTTGGTAATGGTTGCCCGCGACTTGAGCGAGAAAAAGAAATTGGAGTCCGAGTTGCGCCATGCTCAAAAGATGGAAGCGATTGGCACCCTCGCTGGCGGCATTGCCCACGACTTCAACAATCTTTTGACTGTCATCCAAGGCTGTTCCGAAATTCTAATTCAACATGAGGCCGACGCAGGCCGCAGCAATGAGAACTTGAAGGACATTTTCGAAACTGCCCGGCGTGGGGCGGCACTCACCAAACAACTTCTCATCTTCAGCCATAAAAACTCCAATGGTGGCCAAAAACGGTTGTTAGATTTGAATGAGGTCTTGAATAATATAAGTCGGATGCTGGAAAAGGGTGTTTCAAAAACCGTGGCCCAGCAATATCGCATGGCCGGGGATCTGCACAAAATAATTGCCGATTCCGGCCAGATTGAACAAGTGGTGATGAATCTCGCGGTCAACGCCGCACAGGCGATGCCTGATGGCGGGACGCTCACGATTGAAACCATGAATGTTCGGTTGGAAACGGATCGCTGCCAGTTGCACCCCAATCTCCAGCCAGGTAATTATGTTCTATTGACCGTTTCCGATACCGGGCAGGGAATGGACAAACTGACCCAGGCGCGGATGTACGAACCTTTTTTTACGACCAAGAAGCTGGGCGAAGGAACCGGGTTGGGTCTCTCGGTTGTTTTTGGTATTGTGAGGGAGCATAGCGGTCAGATTAACTGCTGTAGCGAAGTCGGCGTGGGCACGACATTTCAGATCTATTTCCCGGCAGCCGATCCAGAGATTGCGGCGTTGCAACCCGTCACTGCCGCTGTGCAGACGACACCAAACGGTTCCGAAACCGTCTTGGTCGTGGACGATGAGGCACCTATTCGTGGCCTGTTGGAGCGGTACTTGACCATGCTTGGCTATGATGTCATCGAGGCCGAGGATGGGGAAACAGCTTTGAGGAAATACACCGAAGTCCGGCAAAATCCACACGCGGTTATATTGGACCTTGGAATGCCCAGAATGTCTGGTTCTGAATGCCTGGAAAAACTCCGAATTCTTAACCCGCAAGTAAGAGTTTTGGTGGCATCGGGGAATGGCGAGGCCGACCTGGACAGCCACGTCTTGAAACAAGGTGCGCTTGCCTTTTTGGCCAAGCCTTACAATCTGGCAGACATTTCCGAAAAACTCCGCAAGGTGCTCGATGTTCCCCTCGAAAAGTCCTCCGCGGAAAACACCCCAACCCTTCCTTGATATGTGGTTTAATTGCCTCCAATTCCCGGGTCGCAGGGGATGCCGAGCAGACGTTAGACGATTAGGCGGGTAACGAACGACCATGAGCCGCCCGGTGTGATACGGCCAAGAACGTTTTGCTCATGGCGTAAAAGCTTTGTCCCGAGTCGTTTAATCGCTATTAGCTGCAAGGGGCGGGTCTAATCAATGCCGGTTGAATAAGTCCGGAAAGCGTATTACGGAATAAAGTGGTTTTTATCGAAAAGAATTTAGGGACCTGCTTCGCGAAGACTTAGGCGGACAGGGGGAAACAGGATTGGGATTCGTTTCAGAGAAAGTTTAATTCTCTTTAGCCTTTTGACGGAGAAATCTCGCTTTTTAAAGATGGCATACTTGGCGGCAATTCCAACGATGAATTTATGGAAGTTTCGTGCCCAGCAAAAACGGGGCTTTCAGGACCAATGAATTTGCATTTGAATTTCAAAATCGGAATGGGAATTATTCATATAATTGCATGAGTGGCGTGCCGGATCCTGAGGTGGTCGTTTTTACGGAAGCAGTCAATCTGCCCGTCAGCGAGCGGGCGGCGTACTTGGAGCGAGCTTGCGCGGGCAACTTGAGGCTGCTCCGGCGGGTGGAAGCGTTGTTGCATACGCATGATCGGGTTGGTGACTTTTTAGAGCAATCTCCCCAAAAGATGGCGCGGGTGGCCAAATTGGGAACTGAGGTTGGCGAAAAGACTGGAGATCGGATTGGCCGCTACAAGTTGTTGCAACAAATCGGTGAAGGAGGGTGCGGTGTGGTTTACATGGCCGAGCAAGAGGAGCCCGTCCGGCGTCGGGTGGCCTTGAAAATCATCAAGCCGGGGATGGACACCAAAAGCGTGATTGCGCGGTTTGAATCGGAACGGCAAGCCCTTGCGTTGATGGATCACCCCAATATCTCCAAGGTTTTTGACGCGGGGGCGACCACCTCTGGTCGGCCCTATTTCGTCATGGAACTCGTCAGGGGCGTTTCGATTACGGAATATTGCGACGCGCATTCGTTGACCACCGGGGAGCGACTATCCCTTTTCATCCAGGTTTGCAAGGCGGTCCAACACGCGCATCAGAAAGGAATCATCCATCGAGATATCAAGCCTTCAAACATTCTGGTGACAACGAACTTGGAAGGCGTGGCATTGCCGGTGGTGATTGATTTTGGTATTGCCAAAGCCACTACGAACCAGCGGCTGACAGACAAAACACTATTCACCGCCTTCGAAATGCTCATTGGCACGCCCGCCTACATGAGTCCTGAGCAGGCTGCGCTTACAAGTGTCGATGTGGACACTCGCACCGACATATACAGCCTCGGTGTTTTACTTTACGAATTGTTGACTGGCTCGACGCCCTTTGACACCGCTGAATTGCTGAAAGCAGGCCTCGACGAAACCCGCCGGGTCATTCGCGAAAAGGAACCGGTCCGGCCCTCCACGCGGTTAAGTAAAATGACCGGCGCGGATTTAACAGCTGTAGCCCGAAGTCGGAATGCTGAACCTCCCCGGCTGATTCGAGCCATCCGCGGAGATTTGGATTGGATTGTGATGAAAGCCTTGGAGAAGAATCGCACCCGACGATACGAATCCGCCTACGGCATGGCGCTGGATGTTCAAAGATTTTTGGCCAACGAAACGGTTTCCGCGCGCCCACCGGGCAAGTTTTATAAACTTCAAAAAACAGTGTTGCGGAACAAATTGTTGTTTATTGGGATAACCATGGTCACCCTGTTCCTGTTGGGGAGCTTGATCGTGGTCTCAAAATCACTCGCCAAAGAAAGCCAGGCGCGACGGGAAGCGGACGCCGCCCTGCAGCAGGCGGAAATTGACAAAACCAAAGCGCAAGCTGAGGCGGAAAAGAGCAGACAGGTGACACAATTCCTTGAAGACATGCTTCAAGGTGTCGGACCCTCGGTGGCTCGCGGCCGGGATACCGCGATGCTTCAGGAGATCTTGGATCGCACGGCGGAACGGGTCGGAGATGAACTGACCAACCAACCCGAAGTTGAATCGGAACTGCGCTGTCTCATTGGCGGACTTTATCTGGAAATCGGATATTATAATAAAGCTGAGCAAATGGACCGGGCAGCGCTGGCGATCTGCCGGAAGTTTTATGGCACGGAAAGCGCGGAGACGGCTGCGGCGCTGAATGGCTTGGGCACGGTGTTTTGGAAGGAAGGAAAACTGGCGGACGCGGAGCAGGCGCATGCGGAAGCGCTCACCATTCGCAGGCACCTCTTCGGCGATGATAATGCGGAGGTGGCCGAATCGCTGAATGCGCTGGGCAGTATCTATAATGACGAGCGAAAGTTCCTGCAGGCTGAGCCAATGGTTCGACAGGCACTGGAAATCCGACTCGGATTGTATCCAGGTGATCGTCTGGAAGTGGCCGATTCGTTGCACAGCCTGTGTTTGGTGCTTGACGGGGAGGGCAGATGGACGGAGGCCGAAACGACCGCACGGGAACTGCTGGCGATGCGCCGGCGGCTGCTGGGAAACGAGGACGTGGCGCTAGCCGAGGCGCTCGAGGATCTGGCGCTGGCTGCCGGTTTTAGCGGCAACCGGGATGTGCAGGAAAAGTCTTACCAAGAGGCTTTTGTGATCCAACATAAGGTCCTCGGCGAGGAGCACCCCTACGTGATCAAGTCCATCGCCAACCTTGGAGAGATTATGCGGTTGCGTGGGAACTTGCCTGAGGCGCATGCGGTGCTGAAAGCCGTCATTTCCATCCAAAGCAAGCTGTTGGGCGAGGACTATCCGGATACCTTGAGTTCGATCGGTAGTTTCGCTCAGGTGCTTGAAGGGGAGGGGAATTGGGCGGACGCGGAAACTGTGAATCGTCACGCGATCGCTTTATGGCGCAAGCGGGCAGGAGACCAGGATCAGGGAACCTTGTGGGAAATTGGAGAGCTGGTCCGGGATCTCATTGCCGAAAAAAAATACAGCGAAGCAGAGCAAGTTCTTAATGACTCGCTAACCACGGCTTTTGTCAATACGCCGGCAAGCGCCGAACTGCTCGCCAAGCGGGTTGACCTGCTCGGCCGTCAAGGCCGATGGCAGGAAGCTGAGACCAACGCCATCCTCGTTGCCAAGTATCAACCGGATGACCACTATCGTTATCATGTCCTGGCGGCCCTCCTCGTGGTAAACCACCATCTTTCGGAGTACAACGAACTCTGCCGGAAGATCCTGCCGATGTTCTTCGGCTCAACGAACCCTTACATTGCGGGTCGGGTATCAAGCGACTGTCTGCTCCTCCCTCATTCAGGGGCTAGCTTGCAAATGGTGGATAAACTTGCAACCAGGGCAGTCACCCTTGGAAAAAATGATTCAGCAATCGGTTATTTCGAGGCTTGCAAGGCGCTCTCAGACTATCGGCTTGGTCAGCTTCCGGAAGCGGTTGAATGGGCAGGGCAGGCGCTAAATTCCTCGGACGCTTTCGCACCGGCCATGGGGTGTGGTGTGCTGGCAATGGCGAAGTGGCAACTTGGAGAAAAGGCCGAGGCCCAAGCGATGCTGGCCGAGGGCAATGGCTTGGCACCGCAGATTTCAAGGATAAATGAACCAATAGACTTGGGAGACTCATGGCTGGCAGGGCTCTTTGCGCGGCTCTCCCTGGACGAGGCCGCTGCGCTCATCCAGCCCAAGCCAGCGAACAATCACAATTCGAACAATCCTGGCGTCAATCAATAGTGCCGTCCAAAAAAAATTACCAAAATGTCACTGACACTGTCATCGCCGATGGTATTGTTAGTTGAGCACATGAGCGAGGCAACACTATTGCTAAATGCTGTGGAGCAAGGCGATCCCCAGGCAGCCGAACGATTAATGGATCTCGTTTACGAGGAATTGCGCCGTCTGGCGGCCAGCAAAATGGCCCAGGAATCGCCGGGCCAGACCCTCCAACCCACTGCCTTGGTCCATGAGGCGTGGTTGCGACTGATGGGGGGTAAAAGCCAGAAATTTGCCAACCGGGCACACTTCTTTTCTGCGGCCGCCGAAGCGATGCGGCGTATTCTGATTGATAATGCACGCCGCAAACTCGCGCAGCGTCACGGTGGTGGTTATGAAAGAGTTGACTTGGAAGAGCACCAACTGGCTGCTCCCGCTGACGACCAATTATTATTGGCTGTGCACGAGGGTTTGGACCGACTGGCGGGGGAGCACTCACTCCAGGCCGAAGTCGTGAAACTACGTTATTTTGCGGGGATGACCAACGAAGAAACAGCGGAGGTTCTGGGCATTTCTGTTGCCACGGTGAAAAATTATTGGACTTTTGCGCGGACGTGGCTTTTGCACGAGATCAAGAATACCTAGCTAGCGTTCCTTTGGGGCAACAGACCCGGAGATGTTCGAAACGGACTTTCACGGGTTAAACTTAGCGAGAGCTTGTGTTCGCAATGATGTTGGACGGAGCCGCTCCCGCCACTAACAAGGCCGGCTTTTCGATTCTGGCGCTCGAGATGAGTGCGGTGCTCAAAAATATTCGCGAATGTTTAGCCTTTTTTTCCTGAAATCTCGCTTTCTATCAGTGAAGCGTAATACGCCCTTGGAACATAACTCAATAGACGAACTGGCGTCGATCAAGCAAACTCCGTTTGATCGGGTTGATCATTTCTCCCACGAGCGGACGAGTTGTGGTTCTGACAAGTCTCAATGAGGTCGCTTTGGCGGAAAAAGGAGGACCAATTTCACCCAAGGGAACACAACAAAAAAGAAAGGCAGGCAGCATATGAATACAATAACTACAAAAGACGGCACCCAAATCTTTTTCAAAGACTGGGGTTCCGGCCAGCCCATCGTCTTCAGCCATGGCTGGCCGCTTAGTGCGGATGATTGGGACGCCCAAATGATGTTTTTCCTGAAGCAAGGCTATCGCGTGATCGCGCACGACCGGCGCGGACACGGTCGCTCCGCCCAGACGGACAGTGGGCATGACATGGATCATTATGCTGACGACCTGGCCGAACTCACTGCCCATCTTAACCTCAAAGCTGCAGTGCATGTCGGCCATTCGACCGGGGGCGGTGAAGTCGTGCACTACATTGCGCGGCACGGTGAGAGCCGGGTGGCAAAAGCAGTCCTCATTAGCGCGGTTCCGCCGTTGATGGTGAAGACCGCGGCCAATCCGGGCGGGTTGCCCAGGGAGGTGTTTGACGGATTACAAGCGCAGTTGGCCGCCAATCGAGCCCAATTCTATCATGATTTGCCGGCTGGACCATTCTATGGTTATAATCGGCCCGGGGCGAAACCAGCACCGGGAGTCATCTGGAATTGGTGGCGCCAAGGCATGATGGGAAGCGCCAAGGCACATTATGACGGCATTATTGCATTCTCCCAGACGGACTTCACGGAAGACCTGAAGAAGATCACAGTCCCAATTCTGGTGATGCATGGCGACGACGACCAGATCGTGCCTTACGCCGATTCGGCACCGCTATCTGCAAAGTTGCTTAAGAATGGCACATTGAAAACCTATAAGGGCTTTCCGCACGGCATGCCCACGACTGAGGCTGGGACGATTAACTCCGACATTCTCAATTTTATCAAATCTTAGCAAGATTCTGGCGCCGACGACAACCCGGCGCCCGTTTCAGTTTTTAAGCACACGAGCACCAGGAATCCACTGGTTACCGCTCATCTACGGAGCATGACAAGTTGAAGATGAGGACAGCCGGACGATTCAAGAGTTTTCACAATTTCTGAGAAGCATGGATGAAGCATTTTACGATAAGGCAGTCGTAAAACCAGACCGAGCGTAATTTGCGGTCAGCCCGGCAAAAAAAGTTTAGGTTGTTTGGCCTTTTCTTTCTGAAATCTCGCTTTGCATAGTAGGGGCAATTTAAACGATGAAGGCGAAGAAAGATGTTCTCTGTAGCCATAAAAAAACGAGAAAGGGAAATGCCATGATTACGATGTTTGACGAACCGGCAGGGTCTGATAGAGACGGGATGGATCAGCGGTTGCAATTGCGAGATTCATCCCAATCTGCTGAAGCAGAAAATATTACTGAAGATCGTCGGCAAGAAGGCGAGCGTTTTGCATTGTCGCCTTTGGAAGAGGTGCTGCCGCAGTTGCTCCACGAGTTGGGTGTCCGTCTGCCCGCGCTGTCTGGCGCCAAGGCCTTCTGCGTGTGGCTCTTCAAACCGGAGCGCCATTCGATCAGGCTGTACCCGTTGATGGCGGATCTTCCCGCGAAATTGCGGGGCGAGTTGGAATTCCCCTTGGATGATGGAATTGCCGACTGGGTTTGGCAGCGTCGGCGCTCGCTGATCATTACCACCGAAACGGAAGAAACTTTTCGCGAATTTGCGATTCGGTTGCACGGTAGCGGAGTCAAATCGTTCTGCGCAATCCCTCTGTTTAGTGGCGGTCAGATTATCGGAGTTGTTGGCTTGGCAGCCAGCACGCAGTGGGCTTTCGAGAATTCGGCTCTTGAAACGTTCCTGCGCGGCAAAGCCGCACCGGCGGGCGTCGCGCAAAACCATGGCGGGTCGGGGACATCGACAGATTCCGCGGATCGGCCCGGCCGGCAAGGAAAAGATACTCGTTATTATGAAACCAAGGTTTTGCCTGATGACAATTTTGAAGGGATTATCGGGCGGAGCTTGGGGATCAAAGAGGTTCGAGAGGCCATCAAAGTGGTGGCTCCAACGAGTTCCACGGTCCTGATTCTGGGAGAAACCGGCACCGGCAAGGAACGTTTTGCCCAGGCGGTCCACAATTTGAGCCCACGTCGCGACCGTCCCTTTATCAAGGTCAATTGTGCTGCGATTCCGGCGGGGTTGATCGAAAGTGAATTATTTGGTCATGAACGAGGGTCATTCACGGGAGCGGTTGGTCGGCGGATCGGGCGATTTGAAATGGCCAACGGGGGCACCTTGTTCCTCGACGAAATCGGGGACATCCCGCTTGAACTGCAGCCCAAGCTGCTGCGCGTTTTGCAGGAGCAGGAGTTCGAACGGCTTGGCGACACAAAAACGACGCGGGTTGATGTGCGGGTGGTGGCAGCAACTAGTCGTGATTTGCCGCACATGGTGGCCAAAAGAGAATTTCGGGGAGATCTCTACTACCGCTTGAACGTATTTCCACTGCGAGTTCCGCCCTTGCGCGAGCGCGCGGAGGACATCCCGCTCCTGGCGCGGCATTTTGTGGACACCTACGCGAAGCGCATGGGGAAACGAGTTAAAGATGTTCCGCTTGAGGCGATGGAAGATTTACTGCGTTACTCTTGGCCGGGAAATGTCCGTGAACTACAGAACATCATTGAGCGGGCAATCATCCTGTCGCCGGGCATGGTCTTGTGTCCGCCGCTGGAAGAATTAAAACAAACCGTCCGGACAGTTGAGGTGACCCAGCCAGCTTTCAATGGTGGGGTGACCACATTCAAAGATGCAGCACGCGAGCACATCATCCAGGCACTTGCCGCAACCAACTGGGTGCTGGGCGGCCCCAATGGGGCGGGTGCCAGGCTCGGACTAGCGCGGACAACGCTTATCGGTAAGATGCAGAGGCTTGGCATTACTCGCGCGCAGTTATGATAACCAGGATTATAAATTGCTCCATATTAACGATAATATTTGATGTGACAGCAGCGCGATGTCAAAGCGAGGGATGTGGAAACAGTGAGACGCCCAGCCGACATTCTGTCGATACCCCGACTTTTCCAAGGGATGGCTCAAACGCTTTGTGGCTGCTTGGATTATGCAGAGACTATTGTTGCTCAGTGAGTTAATGGTATTTCGGTGGTTTTTTAGAGCTTGGCCTATTTCCTGCGAATGGAAGCAGAGATTTCGAAATCGAACGAGAGGCTACGGTCGATTTGACTTGTTAAACCACCGAGTCAAACACCGCCAGGATCGATTATAAGCATGCATAAACTTAGCCGAACAGGCATTTCTAGCGTTGAAGATTTATTGTCAACAGTTTGGGCCTGTGACTATCGCCAGCCTCCCATTTGAGGGAACAGCGAATGAGGCCGCACCCGTGCTTATATCAACTGGAAATCAAAACGGCTAAATAACACGCAGATTTTATGACAACAACAGTGACAGAAGAAACAGCAGCCAGCAGTGGGACGTTTACGCTCAGTGGCGTGCTTAGAATTCACCGACTTGGCTTTGGCGCGATGCGGTTGACCGGAGCAGGAATCTGGGGCGAACCAGTCGACCCAAAAGAATGCATTGCTGTATTACGACGGGCCGTTGAACTGGGAATCACCTTCATTGATACCGCAGATTCTTATGGTCCGGCGGTTTCCGAAAGATTGATTGCCGAGGCGTTGCATCCGTATCCGCAAGATTTGGTCATCGCAACCAAGGCCGGCCTTCGACGTCCTGGCCCGGATAAATGGGTTGAAGACGGACGGCCAAGCTATCTTCGGGAAGCATGTGAGGGCAGTTTGCTTCGCCTCAAACTGGATCGGATCGACCTTTTTCAACTCCACCGGATTGATCCCAAGGTTCCCATGGAAGATCAAATAGGCGCGCTTTTGGAATTGAAAAGGGAAGGGAAAATCCGGCTCATCGGATTATCGGAAGTGACAGTAGAACAAATAATGGCTGTCAGGCGCCTGACTCCCGTGGCTTCGGTTCAAAACAGATACAATCTGGCAGACAAGTATTCGGAGCCTGTGCTGGACTACTGCACGAAACATAACATCGGCTTTATCCCGTGGTACCCTCTGGCCACCGGCAGTCTCGCAAAGCCGGGCGGTGCTTTGGCGATGGTTGCCAACAGGCTGGGCGTTCGGCCGGCGCAAGTGGCGCTTGCCTGGTTACTACGGAAGTCCCCCGTAATGCTCCCCATCCCGGGAACTTCTTCGGTCGCCCATTTGGAGGAAAACATTCAGGCAGCACTCCTCGATCTGGACATTTCGACCATGGCAGAATTGAAATGAGCGTTGGCCCCGCTTAAATGCAGCCTTCCAAAGCAAATAAATAAAACTGGATTCAATAAAAACAAGGCAAGTTCACTCACGGCTGCACGACGCATGATGGTCCGCGTGCGCCGGAGCGGAAAACCGATTGTGTCATCTTTGCAAGGTAATCAGGCCGCATGAAGCCCAAGTCTAAGCGAAGCAAAATCATCCTCGCGAGCCAAGGTGCGTTGATAAGGAAACCAACTTCAAAAAAAGGAAGCGGGTCCGGGGCTGGTGTGGATCATTCTATGAACCGTGTTGATAAATGACAAATAAGTTGATCAAAGCCATGCCCACAATTAAGTGTTTCTTATGGTTGAAGGCGAATTCAAGCTGTTATTTATCGGGAAACGGCGAACAATCTTGTTCAATATTGTTCGCCGAAGAAAAATGCAAGACGGTTTAAAAGAGTGAGTTTAGATTGCCATCATATCCACAGAGGAAACAAATGTGTAATAGAAGTCAGCATGATTACAGAAGCAGGCCGGATTGCGGTCTGCAACAGAGACCGCAAAGCGGTCGTTGGTCAATTTCAACCGGCGGGATGTGTTTTTCAAGGACGCAAGGCCCAGTTAGTTGTCGGTCAGCGGAAGCCGCTGCAAAACGGGAAAAAGAAGTTCGCGGCTTTACTTTGATTGAATTGCTGGTCGTGATCGCCATTATCGCGATTCTGGCGGCAATGCTGCTTCCGGCATTGAACAAGGCCAAAATCAGGGCCCAAGCGGCGACGTGTTTAAACAATCAAAAACAACTTGGCCTGGGTTGGACCATGTACGCTGACGACAATCAGGGGAAGATCATCAGTTCGGGGACTGGTCCCAATCCCGCAGTGCCGATTGGTTCAGTACCGAACACCCCTTGGCGTTATTGGCCGCTGCCAACAGGGACGGCGTTCAATCCGATTGGGATGACGCCGCAGGCCCAGGATTTGGCCAAGCTGCAATTAGGCTACACTCTTGGCGGCCTTTATCAATATGCACCCAGCGTGAACGTGATCCACTGTCCTGGGGATCTCCGAGCTAATAACACGGCTGTCGGTGGTTCCCCTACGGCTGGAGTGGGTTATTACGCCTACGGCAGTTATTCCGGAGCAGGGGGGATGAACGGAAACGACCCTGATTTCAATTCAGCCACCTACCACAAACTCACAAAATTATCATCGATCATTCATGCGAGCGAGCGCTACGTATGGATTGAGGAGAATGATCCACGCGGGGAAAACGCGAGTTGGTGGCAAATTTATCTGGCGGGCACAGCCCCGACATGGACGGGCACCACACTGGCCGATTCAGGGGCTTCCTGGCACGGACCCAATAGTACTTTTGGTTGGGCCGACGGTCATGCGGATAGCCACCACTGGATTGACGCCTACACGGTAGCCTACTTTTTGAACAATGATTCCATGAGACCGCCGCCAAATGACAGCATGGCCCCCCCGAGCCTCATCACGTCGCCTCATGATGTCTATTTTCTGGCCAACGACTTTGGCACCCAGGAAAACCCGTAAGCAAATAGTCCCTCTCAACCAAAAAAACGAAACCAGTATGAAATCACAAATACCACTCCCGATCCTTCGTGGAACCTTGTTGACCGCCATCGGCTTGATGCTGATGACCGCGGTTACCGTCCGCGGTGTAGATCTGTACCAAAGCACGGTTCTAAACGACCATCCGATCGCTTATTATCCGATCAACCTAACAGTTGACGATACAGGGAGCGCGACAGCGACTGACTTGTCGGGCAATGGCAATGATGGAACTTACAATTACAATACCCCCTTTTATAATTCTGTTTCAGGTCCGTCCGCATTCATACCCGATGCGCTCAGTTTTGACGGAGAAAATGTCTTTGTTGACTTAAGCACCGGCACGAACACGGGAATATTGAATTTTGGCGGGAAGATAACAATGGAAGCCTGGGTGCAGCCAGTCAACACGACGGAAGGGCCGGCTGACATTCTTGCCAAAGGTTACGATGGTACCAATGAGATGGCGTTGCGAGCAAACGCGGGAGATTATTATGGCGGAACATATAGTGACATCACCGGGGGCGGCAATGCCAGCGGCGGCAGCCAAACAACTAATTGGACTTATCTGGTTTCGACTTATGACGGAACCAATTGGAATCTCTATGTGAATTCCCAACTGGTGGGACAAGGTGCGGACAGCGTAGGGGCGATTAATTTTACAGCTCCCTGGGCGATCGGCGATGGTACAACAGGAACGGCGGGGGGAAACTCGGGAGATTTAAGATTTTTTCAGGGCAACATTACCGAGGTGGCGCTTTATAGCAATGCCTTGACGGCGGCACAAGTGTTGAACCATTTCACGGTGGGCTTGTTGGGCACTTCCTCCAGCAGCTCGGTGCCTATCATCTCCACCCAGCCCCAGTCGCAATCGGCTTTTGTCGGAGGCTCGGTGACATTCACCGTGGGGGTGGTTAGTGCCTTGCCCACCACCAACCAGTGGTATGCAAACGCGCTGGCAATCGCCGGACAAAACAACTCCAGCCTGACCTTGACCAACGTGGGCAGCGCCACGGCCAATACGAACTACAGTGTCGTGGTCGGCAATGCCAATGGAAAAACAAACAGCGCGGCAGCCAGTGTCACCCTGCTCGCGACCGGCAATCCATTAAAATGGAATTCCGCCGGTGGCAACGGAGTGTGGGACACAGGTATTTCGGCCAACTGGCTTAATCTGAATACCAGCGCGCAGACGGTTTTCAACACAAACGACCAGGTTTTGTTCGATGACACAGTCGGGGTGTCAAACAGTGTGACGGTGAATGGCAGCGTTTCGCCGAGCCTTATGACCGTCAATTCCAGCACCAATAATTTTAGCTTCAACAGCGGGAGCGGTTCACACGTCATTACCGGGATAGGGACGCTGGTCAAGGCAGGATCGAGTGTGTTAAGCATTTTCACGCCGCAGAGTTTCAGCGGTGTTGTGAAAATCGGCGGCGGCACTGTTTATGCGGGAAATAACTGCTTCAATATGGTGTCTTCCATCTCGATTTCAAACAACTCGACTTTGGATTTTGGCGGCGGCGCGCTCACCGGCGACAAGCCTCTAACCGTTTCTGGCACCGGGGTAACCAACGAAGGTTCGCTATTCAACAGTTATCCTTACGCCACCCCGGAAAACGTAATGAACGTTACGCTGGCCGGAAACACCACCTTCGGCGGCAGTGCTCGATGGGACTATGCTGGCGGCACGCTTAGCGGTCCTTACAAAGTCACCATCAACTGGACCACGACAAACGCTGTTTATGGAACCGCCAATAATTATGGCGAGTGGAACGGGGTGACCATCGCGCCAAATGTCGGGGACATCGAAATCTCCACCGGCAGCAAGCTGGGAGTTCACAGCATGGGTTCCACTTTTGGCAATCCGTCGGCCGACCTCATTGTTGATTCGGGAGCGGAATTTGATTTCTACACTGGCGATGGCGGCTATGCCAAGAATCTCCATATCCTGAACGGTGGTCTGATTCAAATCCTCGCGGGCTTTAACAGCTTCAGCGGCAATTTCATTTTTGAGAATGGCTCGCAGTTCAACTCTTTCTACGGCAGCGGCGGTAACCAAATTGTCGGCGGCACTATAATCTTGAACGGAAACACTCATTTTGTCTTCGGCGATGCCAATTTCGTCTTCACCAATGTCATCAGCGGCGCTGGTGGTTTCGTTTGGGACGCCTATAATCATGAGATTATCCTCGAGGCGGCAAATACTTACTCCGGGCCGACCGTCATCGGCGGTGGCTTGACGCTGGCGTTAACCGGCAATGGTTCAATCTCTGACAGCACGCCGATCTTCTTTGGTGGTGGAACTCCTGGCAACGTGTCCTTGGATGTCAGTGGTCGTCCGGACGATACGCTGACGCTTATCAGTGGACAGGTGCTGGGCGGTATTGGCACTGTCAACGGCAACGTGGTGGTAGAGCCGGGTGCAACCATTGCGCCCGGAGGCACCAACGTCATCTTGAATATGACGGAAGGATCAAGCGTCACCGGTATCTTGAGCGCGAGCAACAATATTACCCTCAACGGCAATACGGTGATGAAGCTGAATGGTTCGGGTGTCAGCGATGAAGTGGTGAGCAGCACAAAGATCACCTATGGTGGCACGCTTACCTTGGCAAACGTCGGTGGTACATCGCTGGCGGTTGGCAACAGCTTCCAAATCTTCAGCGCACCGAGCAGGACGGGTGCGTTCTCCAGCATTAATCCGGCCACTCCCGGACCCGGATTGGCGTGGGATACGACTCAATTGAACACCTTTGGTACGTTGAACGTGATCGCCGGGGCTTCACAACCGGTGGTGAACAGCGTTCACATTTCGAATGGCAACTTGATCTTCAGCGGCACTAACGGAACGGCTGGCGGGAATTATGCCGTGCTGACGTCGACCAACGTCACCACGCCTCTGGCACTGTGGACGTCACTAGTGACAAACAGCTTTGTTGGCACTGGAACCTTCAGTGTAACCAACGCCATTTCCGCTGGCACGCCACATCGGTTCTATCTCATCAAATTGGTGCCGTAAGTTGTCAATTACGGCAACCGTTTGTTTTGCAAGAATCACAACCGCCGGATCGGAGTATTGATCCGGCGGTTTTTTTTGTGGAATTACCCTCGAAAGCTTGACTGAAAATTAGTGTGTATATGTCGTATAATAAGTATCTTATGAAGTTTCATGGAAATGTTTCAGCCTTCGTTCTGCTCGTGTTTTTGTTATTAAATTCGGCCGGCGCCGCTCCGACTTTCACGCAAGTCGGAAGCACTCTGGTGATGTCGAACGCGAATGTCCTGGTGGATTACAATTTGAATGCCGGCACCGCCGATTTCTACTGGCAGAATTCAAAAAAAATATCCGCTTTCTACAGTGGGGTTACGCTCAACACCGGATACATCAAGGGGACGAGCTATAGCAGCTGGAGTTGGACCACCAGCAGCAACCAGGCGGTGGTGACTGCCACTGGCACCGGGTTGCCAACGATGAAGCAGTATTTCACCCTCGACCAGAGCAACAGTTTTCTGACCAGCGTATCCATGAGCGGAGCACACGTGAGCGCGAATTGGATGGCGCCGGTGGTAGTGGATACGACCGGCGGCGTGAACATCGGCATTACCAACGACAATATTGCGCTGGTGGTGCCGTTTGATAACGACGGCTTTGTCTCCTACAACGCCGAGTCCATGAACAGTTCCGGCACGGGTTATGAAGTGGGCGCGTTTTATGACAACATCAGCCGGAACGGGCTGGTCGTTGGTTCCGTGACACACGATATCTGGAAAGCCGGGGTGTTCTTTGACGGCGCAAACAATAAATTGAATGCCTTGAACGTGTATGGGGGCGCAACCGCGCCGTCGGACGTGGCCCCGCACGGCTATGTGAGCGGGAACACGATCTCGTCACCCACGATCTTTGTCGGCTTCGGCGCCGATTGGCGGGTGACGATGCAAAACTACGCGGCAGAGAACACCAATTTTGTTCCGCGCCTGCCCTGGACGAATGGAGTGCCGTTTGGCTGGAATAGCTGGGGCGTCATTGCACAGAATATCTCCTATGCTGACGCCGTTACCGTTTCGGATTATTATTATACCCATTTGATGGGCAATAATTTCGCGGACAACGGCACGGTTTATATCAATCTGGATTCGTTTTGGAACAACAATTTTACGACCGCGCAACTGCAGGATTTCGTTGTTCATTGCCATGCTCACGGGCAGAAAACGGGGATCTATTGGGGACCGTTTGTCTTTTTTGGATCGCTGGCGCAGGCAACCAACACGCTGGTGGTCGGCTCGACCAACTACTACTACAACGACGCCCTGCTGCGCGATACGAACGGGAACCCTGAATTAGTCGATGGCGGCTATGCCATGGACCCGAGCCACCCGGCCGTTCTTCAGGGCATTGTTTACAATTTCAACCTTTTCACGAACTGGGGCTTCGATTACGTCAAGCTGGATTTCCTTTCGCATGGCGCCCTGGAAGGAGTTCATTATGACCCCAATATTACCACTGGAATTGAGGCTTACAACGAGGGGATGTCCAATGTGCTCAGCGTAAATAATGGCCGCATGTTCATCAGTGAATCCATCGCGCCGCTTTTTCCGTACCAATATGCCCACAGCCGGCGGATTTCGTGCGACGCGCAACCGTCCCTGATTTCCAACACGGAATACGTGATGAACTTTGTATCCTACGGTTGGTGGCTGGACAACTTATATCAATTCAATGACCCCGACGTCATGGTGTTTAACGGTTACGGCGCCACGACCAATGAGAATCAAAGCCGGCTGATCAACGGCGCGGTGACGGGAGTGTTTCTTGACGGGGACGATTTGACGTCAACGAACGGTCAGCAGGCAGCCCAAATGTGTCTGACCAATGCAGCCATTGATGATGTCGCCCGGGTTGGACAGACGTTTACTCCCATTGAAGGCAACACCGGCACCGCCGCCGTCAACGACTTTGTCCGGCAGGACGGCCCAGTCTGGCGCATTGCCGTGTTCAATTACACTGCCAACGCCGTCAAAGAAACGATTAGTTTAAGCCGCGCCGGCCTGCCGGCGGGAACTTATATCGCGACCAACCTGTGGGATGGGACCACCCTGGTGGTCAGCAACGCCTTGAACGTGAGCTTGAATGCCAAGCAGTCCAAATTGTTCTCCTTGGGCGGCCCGCTGGTGGTGCCGGTGGAAAATGTCACCTGGCAAACGCCGGCCAACATTTCCGGCGCTGCCGACGTGAGCACGTTTGGAGCCTATTTTGGCAGCTGGGCGCCCTATGACGTCAACGCCAACAACCTGCCGGTCAACGGAGTAACCTTTCAGGGAAACTCCGACCTGCCCGACTTGAGCGTCAGTTTTCCCAATAATGACCAAAACGGATATAATGACTTCCATAATCCGGGCACTCCCAACAGCAACTACAACAGCCTGCTGCAATATGCGGCGTATTGCGGCAGCGCCACAAATGGAACGATCGTCGTCACGTGGGGTGACACACCCGGGCACACCTACCAGATTCAAGTTTGGGCCAATGACGGGCGCGGGCTTTTTCCCGGCCGGAGTGAGACCGTCACCGGCGGGAACAACACGTCCGCCAATGTGGATTTCGGCGATGCCCCCGGCCAGTATGTCATGGGCACCTACCTGGCGGACAGTTCAGGCTCGCAAACGATCACCTTGAACGGAGCCAATTCCACCAATGGCGACGCGCCCATGATCAATCTCCTGCAGATTCGCGACGTCACGGCGGCGAACCTAAGCTGGCTGGCCCCCGCAAATATCGCGGGAGCTGCCGACGTGAGCACGCTGGGAACCTATTTCGGTTCCTGGGCGCCTGACTCTTCCTCGCCCTTGAGCGTCAACGGCGTCACGTTCCAAAACAACAGCGACCTGCCGGGCTTTAGCACCACAGGATTCAACGCCAGCTATACGTCATTCCCCAATCCGGGAACGGCGAACAACAATTACAACACCCTTCTGGAATCCGGAGCCTATGAATATCCCGGTCCGGCCTGCACCCTCAACTGGGGTGGCATGAAACCGGGGGACACCTACCTGCTTGAATTCTGGGTGAACGGTAACGTCGCCGGCCGGACGGAAACACTCACCGGCGGCACCAACACGTCGGCCGTGATGAAGGATGATCCCGGAACGTATATTATCGGAACCTTTGTGGCAGACAGTTCGGGCGACCAGACGATTACAATAAACGGAGAGGCAGGCAATAACTCACCCCAAGTCAACCTTTTACAGGTTCGCGATATTACGCTCGCGGCGAACGAGCCGGTGATTGCCAGCACGGCCACATCGGGCGGCAATCTGGTGTTCAGCGGCACGGGCGGGACGGCGGAAGGCATTTACTATGTGTTGAGCAGCACCAACGTGACCACACCGCTGGCGAATTGGATCCCCATCGCCATAAACTTCTATGACGCCAGCGGCAATTTCACGGTGACCAATGCCATTGGTTCCGGCGTTGCGGAGCAGTTTTACCTCATCAAACAACCCTAACATGCGTGCCAAGAAGAGCACTGGCTCATGCAATCTCACGATTATCATCACACCCGGCGATCCGCGATGCGCGGGTACACTGGATATCACAGCGACAACGACTATTTCAACGACCAAGGAATCGCTTTGCCAGCCGATCAAGTTGCCGAACAAACTGAAAAGTTCCTGAAATAAAAATCAAGGTTCGCTGGAAACCGGATTTTGCAGTGAACCGATTTTTTCGATTTCAATGCTGACCCGGTCGCCAGGCTGCAACCACCGTGGCGGTTTTTGCGCCATGCCCACGCCGTGCGGAGTGCCGGTCAAAATCACCGTTCCGGGGAGCAGGGTCGTGCTGCCGCTCAAGAATTCAATCAGGGTGGGAACGTCAAAGATCATGTCGTTCGTGTTCCAATCCTGCATGACTTGTTGGTTCAGCACTGTGCGGATCTTGAGCTCGTTGGGATTGGGAATTTCATCGGGAGTCACCAAAACCGGTCCGAGCGGGCTGAACGTGTCAAAACTTTTTCCTCGGCACCACTGGCCGCCGCCGCGCTTGATCTGCCAGTCCCGCGCGCTGACATCGTTGCAACAGGTATAGCCGAGCACATGATCCAGCGCCTGCGCTCGCGGAATGTTTTTCCCCGCGCGGCCAATGACCACCGCCAGTTCGCATTCATAATCCACTTCGTCACTTTTCATAAACGTCGGCAGGAAAATCGGGTCGCCGGGATGCTGGAGGGTGTTGATGCCCTTGAAGAATACCACCGGGAATTCCGGAATTTTTGCGCCGGTTTCCTGGGCATGCCGACGGTAATTCAAGCCGATGCAAATAATGGAGGAGGGCTGGACTGGAGCGAGCAGCTTGGCGACTTCAGCAGGTTCAGCAGTAATTTCCGGTGAATTAAAAATATCGCCGTTTATTTTCAACGCTGAACCGTCCGGTTGTTGCGCGGCGTGACCGACCGCGCCTTGTTGATTGAGGCAACGAATGATTTTCATGTCAGAATGAGAGTGTTGAGGATTGAGCTATTAAAGTAGATGGAAAAACTGGTTCATGGAATCTAGAATTCATGGTTTTGCGACGACCCGGTAAAAGCGTGCGCCATTAGCGGCCGCCTGGTTGGTATAGTTAACCAGACCATTGCCAAAGGTGCCATTCGTCAACGGGGTCCAGTTCGACATCGGCAAGGTTATGTCTGTGGTGGTCAGAATTTCATAGGATTGGCCGTTTGGGCCGCCCAGGGTCACTAGGAAAGAACCGCTGTTTACTTGCCCGCTGGTGTGCAGCGTAGGCGGAACGGCCACCCAATTGTAATGAAGCACAAGCGAGTTGCCGACGAGGGTGAGGCTGAAGATGCCGCCGCTGAAATCGTTGCTGAACGATGAAGTATCCAGCACGAGCGTGTTGGTGGCAAAGTTCTGCACCCCGCCGGAAGCGACCGCGATCGTCCAGGAGTAATTTGCAAACTTGTCAAAATTCGGCACGGGGCCGGGGGTATTGTCGCTGGTTGCTGACGCAAGCTTGACGATGAAGGGGCTGCCGGAAGTGGCTTGGATGTTCAATGAGCCGGTAATAACCACCTCGCCGGATGCGGTCGCGTTGGTGCCGTTGATTTCGCAGAGATAAGTGCCGCTGCCGTTCCAAGTGTTTGCGCCAGTGGCCAAAGTTCCCACGCCGTTTGTGCCGGGCTCGATGGTGCCGTTGACTGAAACATTTCCGCTGACGGAGCCGTTGCCGCCCAAGGTGCCGCCGGCGACGGAGATCGAACTGGTCAAAGCGCCCTGGACCAGCAAGTTACCGTTGCTGATGGTGGTGGCACCGGTGTAAAGGTTGTTGCCGGTCAGGGTCAGGCTGCCACTGCCAGTCTTGAGCAACGAGCCGGCGCCGGAAATCACACCATCGAATGTGGTGTTGGTGCCGTCGGGCGGGGCAACGTTGAGGAGGCCAGTGGCGCCGAGCGTAACGGTGCCGCTGCCAGCGAGGCCGCCGATGGTTGCCTGGTTGCCGTTCAAATCGAGGACGGCATTGGTTGCGACGGTGACGGTCGAGCCGCCGGGAAGGCAACTTGAAACGCCGGTGCAAACCGAAAGGATGGCATTATACCACTGGCCGGCCATGAAGCCATAGCCGGTGTCATTAGGATGAATGCCATCGCTACTGATGCCATTCGCGGGAAACTGCTGGTTCAAATTCACTTCCGACACATTGGCGCCTTGAGCCTGAAAGGAGGTCACCACTGTGTGGATGGTGTTAGTGATCGTGGGGACGTACGCACTTTCGGAGGGCCACGGAGTGATGTCAGCCGTGATCAGCCTGGCATTGGGCCGCAGGGTGACCAGTTCGTGAATCAAGGAGGTGAGGTTAGCCGGGTAATTGACGACGTTGATATTGGTATTGCCGAGCGTTGCCTGGGTGATATCGTTGGCGCCGACCAAAAGCAGGATAATGTCAGGGTAGACGGCGCTACGACCGGTGCCATTGCCGCCGGTCAGCCAATAGCCGCCGTCGGGATTGCGTTCAGCACCGCCGTATTCGTTGTAGCGGGTCAGGTCAAGCCCATTGAGATTGTTCATCAAGTCCAGGGTGGCATAAGATGAATAGCCATTATGGTGGGTCTCATCAATGGGGCTGGTCGGCAGGCTGCCGGGATTGACGGTCGAGACACCCACGAATTGGAAATTGGGGGCGACCGGCTGCAGCAGGTTGTAGAGGAACCCGCGGTACCCGGCATCGGATCCATTATAGCCGTAGGTGATCGAATCGCCCAGCGGCATGATTTGAAAATTGTTTGTCAGTTGGGTCGCAAACAAACGCAACGTACCAGCACTGATGATGGTTCCACCGAGGTACTCATTGCTACTCGAAAGGGTCAGCGTGCCGGCGCCGGACTTGGCAAAGCCACCGCTACCGGTGATGGGATTGGCGAGGATTTGTGCCTTCGGATTTGCGACCACCAGCAGGCCGTTGTCAACAATCGCGCCTGAGACCGAGCCATTATTGTTCACGCCATCTCCCAGTTGCAAGGTGCCGGCTCCGATCGTGGTGGTGCCGGAATAGATGTTGGCGGCGAAGAGTGCCAGCGTGCCGTTGCCGCCCTTGAACAAGCCGCCAGCGCCAGCCAGCACGGCGCTGATAGTGGTGGCAACAGAGTTGCTGATAACGGGCATGCCGTTGGTGGCGGCCAGGGTCAGCGGATCGCCGGTGCCGGTGCTCAGAGTCCAGCCATGTTTGACGGAACTCTGGTCGTCAAATAACAGATTGCCAATCGTCCGCGCGCCGTCGAGCGTGACGGTGGCGTTGGCAGTCAAGGCCACCGTATTGAAGGAGGCTGTGGCACCAATGCCGCTGGCGGCTACATTATTTGACCAATTGGTGCCGGCTGGCCAGGAACCGCCAACGGTATTGGTCCAAGTTGATGAAACTGGAGGGGTAAGATCGCGGAGTTGGAGGGCGTTGATTTGCGCGCTGGGGCTGGAACCACCGGGAGTGAGGGTGAACGTCTGGGCGGTGGTGGTAGCGGTGAACAGGCCGATGACGTAAGTGCCCGAGCCGCTGCCGCCAACTTGATAAGTCAAAGTCGGCTTAAAATTGTCTGTCGCTGAACCTGAAATGGTTTCGCTGCGAGAAGAATTGATATTTCTCCAATCACCCACCCAGAATTGGGCGACATATTTATCGCCGACGGTCAAATGATTCAAGGTCACCGTATCGACGCCCGAGTTGTTGTAATCGCCGCCGTTGAGGAGGTTCTGATAGGCGGCGGAAAAGGTCGAGCCGCTGCCGATAAAACCAGTGTAGTTGTTTCCCAGTCCGCTGCTGAAGGTTACGTCCGTGTCCGCGCCGCTGGTGGAAGTCGTTCCGGTGAAATTGACGCCATTGACGGTAGCGGAAGTGCCAGACCAGCAATAGGCGTAAACCAGCGCGCCGGTGGTGGCTACATCGCTGTCCCCGGTGATGGCTGCCGGAGTGTTCCAAGTGATGGACGAAGTCGGCTGGGTGAGATCACGAAGCTGAAGGGCATTGATTTGAAGGCTTGGACTGGAACCGCCAGGAGTGAGAGTGAAGGTCTGCGTCACGGCGGAGGCGGTGAAAGCACCGATGACGTATGTGCCTGATCCGCTGCTGCCAACCTGATAAGTCAGAGCCGGCGTGATATTATCCGAAGTTGAACCGGTGATGGTTTCGTTGCGCACTGTATTGTAGGCCCGCCAGTCGCCCACCCAAAACTGGGCGACGTAAGCGTGACCGACGATCAGATTGTTGAAGGTGATCGTGCCGCTGGCTGAGCCATTCCAATCGGCGCCGGCGAGCAGGTTTTGGTAGGCAGTGGAATAAGCCGCCGCTCCGCTGCCGGTATAGCCGTAATAATTATTCCCGAAGCCGTCCAAAGTCACGTTGACGCTTCCGCTGTTGCCGGAAGTCGTTCCGGTGAAATTGACGCCATTGACGGTGGTGGAAACGCCGGACCAACAATAGGCATAGACCAGGGTGCCGGGAGTGGCAACATCGGTGTCGCCGGTGATGCCAACCGGCGTGTCCCAGGCGATGGACGCGGCGCGGGCATTCAGGGTGAAGGCAAGCAGTGTGGCGAGCCCGAAAAATTTCAAGTGCGACTTGGATTCCATAAATTATTTCCCAGCACTCCAACCGCCATCCAGCATCAATGAGCTGCCGGTGACCATCGCGGATTCGTCGGCGGCGAGATACAGCGCGGCGGCGGCAACTTCTTCGGGCCGGGCCATGCGACCATTCAATTGGGTCGAAGCCATGTCACGATAGGCCGCCTGCGGATCGGGATATTCCTTGAGTCGGGCGAGGACGAAGGGGGTTTCCACGCGGCCGGGACAAATGCAATTAAACCGCACGCCCGTGTGGGAATGGTCCAATGCCAGGGCCTTGGTCAGGCCGACCACGGCGAATTTGGTGGTTGTGTAGGCAAGCCGTTCGCGCACGGCGACGACGCCGGCAATCGAAGCCATGTTAATCACACTGCCGGCCTGGCGTTTCAGCATGGCGGGGACAAAGGCCGCGCAACAATTGAAGACGCCACGCACGTTCACGGCGTAAAGCCGGTCCAAATCCGCGGCCGTGGTGCCGAGCAAATGACCAACGTGACCGATGCCGGCGACATTCGCCAAAATATCCAGCGGGCCGACGGTTTGCGCCGCCTGGGCGCAGCCGCCTTCACTGGTCACGTCCAGTGAAATGAATTTTGCGCCGATGCGATCGGCAGCGGTTTTTCCTTCCGCCGCATTCCGATCGGCGATCCAAACTGCGGCTCCGGCTTGGGCAAATGTTTCTGCCATCGCGACCCCGATGCCGGAAGCTGCGCCGGTGACCAAGGCGGTTTTGTTTTTGAGACTAAACATGATAAATCCTTTCTGTGTTGGTTTGAAATAAACTGGCGCGGTCGGCCGCGGGCGTGCCTGAAACAAAATCCGAGATGGTTTCCAGCCAACGCTGGTAGCTGGTCGCCAGCGTCGCCACCGGCCAATCGCCGCCGAACAGGACGCGGTTAAGGCCGAAATATTCCAGCGCGCAGTCGAAATAAAACCGCAAATCGGCAGGCTGCCAGCTCTCCATCTCCGCTTCGGTCGCCAAGCCGGAGACCTTGCAAACGCAATAGGGCAAGGCCGCGAGCCTTTTCAAGTCCGCCGCCCATGGCTCCGTTTTCCTGCCGCGCACGTCCGGCTTGCCTAAATGATCCAGCACGAAGCTGGTTTGCGGAACCCGGTTTACCAGTTCGGCCGCGCCCGGTAATTGTTCGTGCCGGATACACAAATCAAACGTGAATCCGAATTCCGCCAGCAGCTTGACTCCGGCGACAAACTCCGGAGGCAAACAGAATTGAGGGTCGCGTTCGCCCTGGAGATTTCGCCGGATGCCTCTGACGAGCGGATTGGCGGCCAGTCGGGCCAGGTCGGTGCGGATGGAGTCACCTTTTTCCAAGTCGGCGTGGGCAACAATTCCCTTCACCCGGGGCTCGGATTTCGCGATTTCAGAAAACCAATTTGCCTCAAGCAAACTTTGCGCCGGCTCGCAACCTCCCTCGACCAGAATGATTTTGCCCACGTTCAAGTTCGCGCTGGCCACGGAAAAATCCTCCGGCAGGAAGGCGCGGTTGAGCGCGTGGCAGCCGTCGAGCCACGCATGGCGAAACCGGGCGGGGTTCCACAAATGAACGTGGGAATCAACGATGAAAAACTCACTCATGAATCAGGCCGGCTTCAGGCAGCAGCTACTGCCGGCTTCCTGTGGAGTTTGATAAACGCCGCCTTCGACTTTGCATGGATGGACAAAGTGTTCGCGCAGGTGGGGGATGTGTTCGAGGAAGATGGCTTCGTGGCCGAGCGCGATGTGATTAAACAAGACCAGATGCTGGTGAAGCTGCCCCATGTCGCCTACGTGAGGCACAACGGGCACGCCAAACCTGCGGCACAGCAAACTGACGGCGAGGAATTCGCTCACGCCGGCAACGCGCACGGCGTCGGGCTGCAAGAAGCCGGCGCATTTCGCCTGCAAATAGTTTTTGAAGACAACCCGGTTGGGGACATGCTCGCCGAGCGCAAGTTTGACGGGGGCAATGGCATCCGCGAGTGTTTTGTGGCCAAGCACATCGTCAGGATGTGTTGGTTCTTCGATCCAAAATGGATCAATGGCGCGCAGTCGCTGGCAGATGTCAAGGGCTTGGGGCAAGGTCCATTGCTGGTTGGCATCCACCATCACGCGCGCTTTGTCGCCGGCGGCTTCGCGGACAATATGGGCGCGCCGCAGGTCGCGTTCTGGGTCGCGCGAACCAACTTTTAATTTCATCGCAGTGAAACCGGCGGCGACGGCGCGTTTGCAGTTCTCCCGAACCTGGCTGTCATCGTAATTGAACCAGCCGACGGAAGTGTCGTAACCGGGATAGCCGGTTTTTAATATGCCGGTGCGTAAAGGCCGGGTGGGTTGATGGTCACGCATAATCTTCAGAGCCTGGCCGGGCAGGAGTTCGTCCTCGAGATAAGAAAGATCCAGGGTCGCGACAACTTGTTCCGGCGAAAGGTCAAGCAGCAACGACCACAGCGGCACGCCGCGCGTCTTGGCCCACAGGTCCCAGCAGGCGTTTGTCACTGACGCCAGCGCGAGTTGGACGACGCCTTTGTGCGGTCCGAGCCAGCGAAATTGCTGCTCATCGGCCATGGCGCGCTGCAATTCGCCGAAGCCCGCCATGATTTCCTCGATTGGTTTGCCGACCAGCCGACGCGCATAAAAGGCGGCGGCTTCGCAGACCAGTTGGTTGCCTTCGCCCAGGGTAAAGGCGAGGCCGACACCGGTCCGGCCTAGGTGGTCATGCAGTTCAGTGACAGCATAGGAATAAACCGGGTCTTTGTGGATGGCATCGCTACCGTGGCCATGCCCAATGGGGAAACGTGCATCTCGAGTGGAAATAGATTGGATCATAATAAGTTTAAAAATTTAAGGCAGACGACGATAACCGAGTTCCGCGCCCCCGCTGACGTGCATGATGTGGCCGGTGATGAAGCGGGCCATATCGGAAAGCAAAAAGACACAGGCATCGGCAATCGCATCACCGTCCGGGCAATAGCCGAGAGGATGAATTTCGTCCAGATAGCGCTCGGTGGAGCCGGGATCGGGCTGTTCAGAACACCACTCACGTAGCATGGGCGTCCAGGTGCCAGCGGGACAGACGGCATTCACCCGGATACCCTGTTTCGCGTAGTCGAGGGCCATGGATTTGGTAAGAGTGTTCATACCGCCCTTGGTGGCGGTGTAGGCGGCGTGAATTTCCTGGCCGATGACGCCCACCAGGCTGGACGTGTTCAGAATGCAGCCTTTGCTCGCCAACAGTGCGGGAAATCCATGGCGGGTGGTGTGGAGTATGCCCTTCAGGTTGACCGCGAACAGCGCGTCCCACTCGGCGTCGGTGGTTTCATGAACCGGCTTGGACGGGTGGGAAATGCCGGCGTTGTTATGGATGGCGTCCACCCGGCCATAGCGCGAAAGGGCCTGGGCAAAGGCAGCCTTCACCTCGTCGTCGCTGGTCACATCGCAAACGATGCCTAGATGCTCAGCACCAAGTTCGGCTGCCACGCTGGCAACACCTTCGCGGTCAATGGCAACAACCACGACTTTCGCGCCGGCGGCGGCATAGGCCCGGGCGCAATCACGTCCGATGCCGCAGGAGCCGCCGGTGAGAAAGATAATTTTATTTTCGAGCTGTGTTTTCATTTTAGAGAATAATCCTTCCTGGTGTTGAAACTGACTTGATAGCGCAAATACCCGACCTGCAGGGTCATTTCCGGTGTTGACCGCATGACCCAGACCCAACTTTGTGAGCAGCAATGTCTGCTGGCATCCGACCACGAGTCAGCGGACCCAAGGCAGAATTGAGTATTTATGATTCCAGGTTTCATAGGCATTAACGGAAAATGAAATAAAGCACGGCGAACACGACCATTACGAGGCCGGCAAGCAAGCGGTAATTGCCCAGCCCGCGTCCGCCGGACTCGCCCCGCAGCGGTTCGCGCCAATCTTCCCACAGCAACGGCCGGGCTTCGGCGCTGAGAGGCTCAGGGAACAGAAAGGACGTGACCACCATGATGGCGACACAGACGAGCAGCAGGTCGAAGGCGATCATCATGAAATTACCGCGATAAATATTTTTCCAATCGAGATAGAAGGCGGCAAATCCCAGCGCCATCCCGGACATGAGCGTGATGAAGGCCGATTTTCCCGAAGCGCGTTTCCAAAAGACTCCGAGCAGGAACACTGCGGTGATGGGCGGCGCGACATAAGAAATCAATTTATTGATGCCTTCAAAGATGGTGGGGTAGTGGCCAAACAGGGGTGAGGCGACGATGGCGAGGATGGTTCCCAGCACGGTCGTGATTTTACCGATCTGGACGAGTCGGTGATCTGCGATACCCGGCCGGTAGCGTTTGAATAAATCGTAAGCGACGAGAGTGGCGGTGGAGTTTAGCGCGGCCGAACAGGTCTGCATCGCCGCGGCCAGCATGGCGGCGGCGACAAGTCCTTTTAATCCAACCGGCAACAAGTGCGTGATGAGAAACGTGTAAGTGTCGGCGGCAGTTTGCGGAGCGGCAGTGCCGAAGGCGTGCTGCTGCACCAGTGCGACGCAGATCACCCCTGGCAGGACAAAAAGGAAAACGGGAAAGATTTTCAGGAAAGCGCAGAACAGCGGTCCCAGGCGGGCGTTTTGTTCATTCCGGGCGGCGAGCACGCGTTGCACAATTGTTTGATCGCAGCACCAATACCAGATTCCCAGCACGGGATAACCGAGCAAAATTGAATACCAGGAGAGGCCGGAGGGGTCGCTTGAGGATCGCGCCATGTTGAGAAAATTGCCCGTGCCCCAAGTGACACCGCTGCCGGCCACGCTGGCGAGCGGATGGGGGTTCGAGGCAAGTGTGTGGGCGAGTCCGGCCCAGCCGCCGATTTTCAAATATCCGGCGACGGTGATGACCACGGCACCGGTCAGAAGCAGAACGGTCTGCACGCTTTCGGTCCAAACGACCGCCAGCAAACCGCCCGCCATGGTGTAGAGGCCGGTCAACAGGCCCAGTACGACGATGAAGCAGACCAGCGCATCCATGCCAAAAAGGGTTGCCCCAGGAGCGAGACCAAGGATGCCGCGCAACACCCACGCGGCGGTGTAGAGGGCCACGCCCATGTGAATGACAATGGCCGAGAAAAGGGAAATAACCGACAGCACGTCGCGGCAGCCGCGATTGAAGCGGCGTTCGAGGAAATCCGGGAGTGTGGCAACCTTTGAGCGGAGATAAAGCGGCGCGAAGAACAGGGAGAGAAGAATCAGCGTGAAACCGGCCATCCATTCAAAATTGCCGAATACAAGGCCGAATTTGTAAGCCGCTTCCGCCAGACTCACGAGGTGGACCGTGGATATATTCGCCGCGAACATGGCCAAACCAATCACCGGCCAAGTGAGGGTATTGCCGGCGAGAAAGTAGTGTCCACCTTCGCCGCCACGTTCATTTTTTCGTCGTAGAAACCCCGCAAAGACGCCCAGTCCGACGATCCCGAGCAGATAGAGGGCGATGATCGTCCAGTCCAAGCTGCTCATCGGATTGTTGTTTGCGGAATTATTCACAGAAAGTCCTGCTAGCTCAAAACCACGCGATCTCCCGAATGGTCGGGCCTTGATTGGCTGAAAGGATGTTGAGCCTGAATTCACGCGCCTTGACCGCGGGGAAGGTTATTTGAAAGTCGTCGCCCAAGGTTGCGCCGGACAGAAAGGTTTTCCAAGCCGTGCCATCGCGATATTGCAATTCATAGTTTTGCACGCGGCCGGGATACGCTTCACTGATCTGGACGCCGTGAATGCTCCTGGGGCGGCCGAAATCGGCGGCGATCCAAGCTTTAGAGATGTCGTCGTCCGTGGCCCAGCGGGTGCCGAGGTTGCCATCGAAGGCGAACTGCGGGCCGTAATGCGAGTCGTCGTTTTGATACACCTCGGAAGCAGATGCTTTGACCTGCGGCAGTGGTTCAATAGAAGGTGTGCCTTTGATTTCCAGGACCAGCGTGGTCGAAATTGAATTGGCGGCATTTGCCGGCAGGTTTACCTGCACGCTGTCTTCGGTCTGCCTGGTGGCGAGCGGTTGCCGTGATGGATCCGCGAGAAGATAAGCCTTGTGCACTTTGCTCAAGAGGCCCGGGACGAGCAGTTGCCCGTTGGCCGGCCAATCAAAGATATGCAAATAAAGCCTGGTCACGTCGCCGGAAACTTTCTGAGTGCATCGTCCCCAGGGAAGCTGCCTCGGAAACGGGCTGGCGGAAGTGCCATAAATCGAGTCGCTGTTGACCTGCATCCAATCACCGATGGCCGCCAGCCGGTCGAGGCTGGGCCCGGGAATCAACCCCTCGCTGGTCGGCCCGACGTTCAGCAGATAATTTCCTCCTTTGCTGGCGCAATCAATCAAGTTGCGGACGAGCACGCCGGTGGATTTCCAGTTCTGATCGAACTGGTTGTAGCCCCAATGATCGTTCATGGTCATACAGGACTCCCAATCCACGCCCGGGCCAAAACCAGCCGGGGGGATGTTTTGCTCCGGCGTGCCGTAATCGCCAACCGCGCCAATCTGCGAAAAGCCGACGGCCTCCGACGAAACCGGTTTCCCAACCCGATTGTTGACAATGATATCCGGCTGCAGCCGGCGCACATAATTGTAAAGGTCAACACCGCGTTCCGGCGTCCACGGGGACTCCCATTGGCCGTCGAACCACAGCAAACCGATCGGGCCGTAACGGGTGAGCAGTTCCTTTAATTGGCCTTTCATGTAGGCGTCGTAGCGGTCCATGTCAGGTGGTCCGTCGGCAGCTGCCACGTCGTTCCAGGGCCGGCGATTTCCCCAATCGGGGTGATGCCAGTCCATGATCGAGTAATAGAGGCAGAAGGTGATGCCTTCAGCCTTGCAGGCGGCGGCGAGTTCAGCCAGTGGATCGCGTTGAAAAGGCGTCCGGCTGATGCACCAATCCGTCAGGTCGGATCGAAACATGCCAAAGCCATCGTGATGCTTGCTGGTGATGACAATATATTTTACTCCCGCCGCCTTCGCCGCCCGAACCCAGTTGGTGGCATTGAATTTTACCGGGTTGAACTGCTCCGCATACTTTTCATATTGGCTGACTGGCATGTGGGTTTGTTCCAGAATCCATTCGCCGTAGTTGGTTTGACCCTGCCATTGGCCCGCCGGCACGGAATAGAGTCCCCAATGGATGAACAGACCGAAGCGGGCTTCGCGCCACCATTTCATCCGTGCATCGCGTTGCGCGGAGGATTCAGGAGCGACGGAGTTGGTGGCAGCGCCGTTGGTGATTTCCGCGCGGACCAATGTGGCAGCCAGCGAAAACGCGCAAACAGTCAACAGAAGCATGCGGAACATACGTGGCTTATTGCTCATTTTTGTCAGCAGTGAACTAATCATCTAATTGCCAGATTTCACGGTATTTCCCGCTGATCCGAGACGCATCGGAAAGACAAATCGGCCCGGGCTGCTTTTTAAAATTGGCATTCACTGGTTAATACTGACCATGTTGCCAGATTGCGAAAACCGAAATCTTGTATTATTGTTCGGCGAAGAACATTGAACATGTCCGATCAAGAGCCAGTTTATCGAATGGGCCGCAAACGCTACGAAATTGACAATTGCGAGCCGCAGAAAGAAGCCGTGCGTGAAGGCAAAATTGAATTTCACGCGCTGACAAAAGGGCATTATCCGGGCACCCTGATTTCCGAGGACATCCTGCCCGGGCTGAACAGCATCGGCTTCTGGGATGCGAACACTTCGCAGGACTGGGGTCTGAATCCGCACCGGAACGAGGGAGTTAAAATTGTCTTTTTTGAAACCGGGACATGTGACCTGCTGATGGGGCAGAAAACCATGCATATGCATGCGGGAAATTTTCTGCTGACGCGCCCCTGGCAGCTGCATAAATTTGGCGCGCCGAACATCGGGCGGGGACGACTGCATTGGATGATGATCGACGTGGGGGTCCGGCGGCCCAATCAGGAATGGAATTGGCCCGGATGGGTAGTCCTGACCAAGGCCGACGTGGCGGAGCTCACGGAAAGATGGCAACACCTCAAAGATCCCGTTTGGAGTTCGACCCCCCTCATTGCGCAATCGTTTCGTGAGCTGGCGCGTTGCATCAGTACCTGGGGCCAACCCCACGTGGTTTCGCGGATGGCCGTGCATTTGAACCTGTTGCTCATCGGTGTGCTGGACGCCCTCGTTGAACAGCAGACGCAGGAAAATGGACAGTTGCCTTCGCGCAAGCAGGCCGTCGAAGGATTTCTTTCTGAACTCAAGGACGGAGGTATTGACCTTGGTGAGCAATGGACGTTGGACCGCATGGCCTCTCATTGCAAGCTGGGAGTGACCGCCTTTTCAAAATACTGCCGCGAATTGGTGAACATTGGGCCGATGGAATATCTCAACCAATGCCGGCTGGAGCGGGCGGCGCAACAACTACGCACGCGCCCCGAGCTTTCCGTGACCGAAATTGCCTTTGCCAACGGGTTCAATTCCAGCCAGTACTTCGCGACGCGTTTTCGCCGCCATTATAATGTTTCTCCCACCCGGTTTGTTTCAGAACGCATAAACACTACTGGCAAGAAATGAGCGAGCGGCGTGGAGGCATTGCCTGCACGCCGCCCTGTGTCAATCTGTGTTTAAGTCTTCCGTTTCAGTGGATTGCTGAATCAGGCTTTCTTGCGGCGGAAACCAGCCAGCATCATGCAGAGACCACCGCCCAGAAGGGCAAAGGTGGAGGGTTCTGGAACCGGGGTGATATCCCGAATCTGCAACAGGGTGATGATGGGAGACGGGCCATCAATTGTGAGCGATTCTTCTCCAGTGCTGTCGGCCACAAAGGTGCCGAGAATGAATTGACCCACGCCAGTGCCGCCAGTGCCGCTTCCTTCATCCAAAACAGCGGAAGTGTTTCCGCCGCCGATGAGGGTTTCGGTCCGTGCGTTCACCCCGCTGCGCCCGTCATTGGCCCAGTATTCAAGCTGATAGGTGTCGCCTGGGTTCATGCCATTCCAATTAAGCGTTATCGTTGAACCATAACTATAAACCGAAGTTTGGAGGAGGTAATTATAGTTGCCATCGAGGGTGTTCGGATTGGCAAAGCCGTTATAACGGTCATTAATTCCCGTCTGAGTAATGCCGGCGAAAAGGCCGCTGCCGTTGGCGGTAAATGTCACGCCATTCACTGGATAGTTGTCGGCAACGCTGGTGCCTCGCCAACTATCACCGGGTGCCCACGTTCCCGCCAACACGCCAGCGAGGCTGACGTCAGAGGTGCCCGAGATGTAAGTGGGTGTTCCCCAAGTTATGGCTGGCGTTTGTGCATATGCGGCAATGCTTGCCAAGCTGGTCATCGCTGCGGTTAGGATCAGTTTTTTCATGTTTCGATCGGGTTGATTGTATTTATGGTTTTTGATGTTTTACTGACGGATTGAAATCAGGCACATTTGATTACTGTGGGGTTAATATTCTGAATCGCTTTATAAGCCATTGTAGATAAACAATGTGCGCCAATATTATCGAGCAACCTGCCCCGACGGAGTGATGGTGTGATAATAAAAGCGGTCGCAGCATTGGATCATTGGAAGAAGAATAACCCACCATCCAGAATTGTGATACTATCCGAACGGGTAAGAGCTACCGCAATTGGCGAAGTGCACCGAAGAATCCAAAAATCCTGCTTGTCGCGCTTCTCTCAGAGCGTGTCTGAGTGCGCCGTGGAAAGGTGCAGGACTTCAGCATCGGGCGGGGACGATTGCATTGGATGATGATCGATGTGGGGGGGCCGACGGCCGAACCAGGAATGGAATTGGCCCGGATGGGTTGTCCTGACGAAGGCCGACGCGGCGGAACTCACTCAAAGATGGTAACACTTCAAGAATCCCGTTTGGGCTTCCACACCGCTCATTGTGCGCTCATTGCGCAATCGTTTCGTGAGCTGGCCGGGTGCATCAGTACCTGGGATCAACCCCACCCGGTTTGTTTCAGAACGCATAAATACTACTGGCAAGAAATGAGCGAGCGGCGTGGAGGCATTGACCACACGCCGCCCGGAGTCAATCTGTATTTAAGTCTTCCGTTTCAGTGGATCGCTGAATCAGGCTTTCTTCCGGCGGAAGCCTGCCAGCATCATGCAGAGACCACCGCCCAGAAGGGCAAAAGTGGAAGGTTCCGGAACCGGAGTGATATCCCGCAATTGCATTATGCTGAGCTGGGTGCTCGGACCAATGTCGGCGCCGCCAAATCCAGTCAACGTTAACGACTCATCTCCAGTGCCATCCGCCACAAAGGTGCCGAGAATGAATTGGCCTGGACCGGTGCCGTTGGGGCCGGTGCCGTAAAGCAATGCAGCGGAAGTATTCGCCCCGCCGGTGATGGTTTCGCTCCGTTCGGCGGTGACATTATTACGCCCGTCGTTAACCCAGATTTCGAGTTGATACGTGTCCCCCGGGGTCATGCCTGTCCAAGAAATTGTGTTGGCGCCGCTTGAAGAGTTATAGCCTGAAGTTTGGAGGATGTAGTTATAATTGGGATCGGTGGTGTTCGGATTAGCGTAGCTACCATAGCGAGAATCAAACCCCGAAGTGGTAAAACCAGAACCAGTTAAAAGACCGCTGCCATAGGCGGCAAATGTCACGCCATTTACCGGGTAGTAGTCGGAGCGGCTGGTGCCTCCCCAATCGTCACCGGGTGCCCACGTCCCCACCAGCGCGCCAACGATGCTGACGTCAGAGGTGCCGGAGATGGTGGAAGGTGTTCCCCAGGTTACGTTTGGAGTTTGTGCATGTGCTGCAACGCTTGCCAAGCTGGCCATTGCTGCGGTTAGGATGATTTTCTTCATGTTTGGATTGGGTTAACAGGATTTACGGTTTTCTTTTTGTTTCACTGACTGTCTGGCTACGACTGAAGAGGTATAGCTTTCCAAGCGTTGGGACATAGAGTTCGTCTGACTGCTATTCGTTTCTTCAGGGGGCCATGCAAGTACTCTAATGCGTCTCCCGGAGTTGGTCTTGCAATTTTCTTCGCCGAATAAAATTGAACACGATGAAAGGCGCGAATGGACGCCGGAGGGAAGTTATGCCGGCGGAATGTTAAATATCCTTCTCTGAATAATTTTGCACGACAGCAGCCATTCAATTTGGGAGACTTCGCCCCCATGAAATCCGTTTGCAGCAGTCATATTGGCTTGGTTGCACTGTCTGTTGTTTTGGCAGCGTTAATTTTTATCACCCAAAACGGCGCGGCGGAACCGTCGCCGGGAAAATTTAGCGTCCAAACGCGGGACTTCACGCTGAATTTTGAAGCCGAAGCGGGCGGACGGCTTTATCAGCATCCCATTGGTGCGGATGATCCCAATGCCAAGCTTCGGCGTGACGATGAGTTTTATCCGCAGGCCGGAGACGGCTACGTGTGGGAACCGGCGCTGCAGGTCACCCACGCGGATGGAAACACTTCAACGGCGTTGCTTTTTGATGATGTCTTGCAAACCAACGAAACACCGGACGTGGAATTGACCCGGATTCAACTGCACGACCCCGCTTATCCGATGGAGGTCACGCTTTGTTTCCGAGCCCACCGCCAGGACGATGTCATTGAGGAATGGACGGAAATCCGTCACCAGGAGTCCAAACCCATCACGTTGGAACGCATGGCGTCCACTTCATTGCTGCTGACGCCGAATGTTTATCTCACGCACTTCTTTGGTGATTGGGCGAAGGAAATGCTGAATCCGATCACAGGACAATTAACTCCAGGCACCGAGGTGCTGGATTCGAAGCTCGGCGTGCGGGCGGCCCAATTTCAGAATCCCAACTTCCTCCTTTCGTTGAACGGCACGGCCACCGAAACCAACGGCACGGTCCTCGCCGGGTCGCTCGCCTGGTCGGGCAGTTTTCAACTCGCCTTTGATGACAACAATGAAAGCGTCCGCGCGATTTGCGGGATCAATCCATTCGCATCGGCATATCATTTGAAACCGAACGAGACCTTCACGACACCGACGATGATTTGGGTTTGGAGCAGTCACGGCCTGGGTGAGATGAGCCGGAAATTTCATGATTGGGCGCGCGATTTCGGCATGCGCGATGGCCGCAAGACGCGTTCAGTGCTATTGAACAATTGGGAGGCGACCGGCTTCGACTTTGATTTTAACCGCATCGTAGGGCTTTATGATCCGGCCAAGGCATTGGGCGTGGAATTGTTTTTGCTGGATGACGGCTGGTTTGGAAACAAATATCCGCGCGTGAATGATCATGCCGGCCTGGGAGACTGGCAGCCGAATCACTCGCGGCTGCCGGATGGGCTGGCGCCGCTCGCGGCCACGGCCGTCCAACACGGTTTGCGTTTTGGCATTTGGATGGAGCCCGAGATGGTGAACCCGAATAGTGAATTATTCCAGGAGCATCCTGACTGGGTCATCGCGCAACCAAAGCGTGACCTGGATTTACAGCGCAACCAACTGGTGCTCGACCTCACGCGACCCGAGGTGCAGGCCTTCGAGTGGCAGTCGATTCAAAACATTCTGGGCGTGCCGGACATCACTTACGCGAAATGGGATTGCAACCGCTACGTGACACAACCCGGATCGTCGTATCTGGCGCCGGACCGGCAGTCGGAGCTTTGGATTGATTACGTGCACGCGCTTTACGCCTTGATGGACAAAACGGCGAAAGCCTTTCCTGACACGGAAATGATGCTTTGTTCCGGTGGCGGCGGGCGGGCGGACTATGGCGCTTTGAAATATTTCCAGGAATTCTGGCCGAGCGACAACACTGACCCGGTCGCCCGCGTGCCGATGCAGTGGGATTACTCCTATTTCTTTCCGCCGATTGCAATCGCAAGCCACGTTACTCATATGGGCAACCGTCCGATGCATTTCGCCTGCAGCGTGGCGATGAGCGCGCGCTTTGGCATGGATTTGGATTTAAACAAGTTATCACCGGAAGACAAGGCGGTTTGCGCCGGTGCAATCGCAGCTTACAAAAACATCCGCGAAATAACTTTACCCGGTGATTTATACCGGCTGGAGGACCCGCATGACAATTTTCGCGGCGCACTGAATTTTGTTTCGCCGGACAAAACGCGCGCGGTTGTTTTTGCGTTTCAATTAAAGGATGGAGAAAGCGTTCCAGTACATCCGCAGGGTCTTGATCCGGCAAAAGTGTATCTGGTTCATGAATTAAATCCCGCCCCCGGCCGTGCCGCAATTCCCCAGGAAGGTAAATCGTTGACCGGCGAAACCTTGATGCGCGACGGCATCTTGCCTTCGTGCTCAAAAGCGCTGGAAGCTTCGGTCATTGAACTCGGTTTGTAAAACTCAGCGGCGGATGTATTTTTGGCATTATTCGTATGGATCCAAAGAAAATTAAAATTGGTGCTTCTTTTGGCCTTTCAATTCTGGTGCTTGCTACGGCACTGCCGGTGTCTGCCTCTGAGAATTCGTCCCTGCAGCCGGAAACGACCATCTGGTTCGACACACCGGCGAAGGATTTTACCGAGTCATCGCCAATGGGGAATGGCCGGCTGGGCGCCATGATGTTTGGTGGCGTGGATGAAGAACGGATCGTGTTGAATGAGAGTTCCGTGTGGTCGGGTTCCCGACAGGATGCTGACCGCGAAGATGCGTACAAGGTCCTGCCAGAAATCCGGCGGTTGCTGCTGGCGGGCAAAAATCCGGAGGCGGAGGCTCTGGTGAATGCCAATTTCACCTGCAAGGGACCCGGTTCGGGCGGCGGTCAATATGGTTGTTACCAGGTGCTCGGAAATTTGCATCTGACTTTTCCGTCTGCTGACACCAACCTGCCGGTGACGAATTATCATCGGGATTTGGACTTGAACGACGCCGTGACCGACCTGCGGTACGACCGTGGCGCGGTTGCATTCCAACGGGAAATGTTCGTCAGCAAGCCGGCCGAAGTGATGGTTCTCCGTTTAAGCGCGAATCAGCCCGGGCAAATTTCCTTTACCGCACGGCTTGATCGGCCGGAGCGCTTTGCCACCACCAGTGACGGGGATAACGGATTGTTGATGACTGGTCAGTTGGACAACGGCACGGACGGCAAGGGCGTTCGTTATGTTGCGCGCATCCGCGTCCTGAACAAGGGCGGTCAGGTGTCAGTACAGGGACCGGTTTTAAACGTAAGCGGGGCCAATGAAGTCCTTTTGCTGATTGCGGCTGGAACAGACTACCGGGGATTTGCCGGCCGGCAAACGGAAGACCCGCCGGCTGCGACGCTGGAAGATCTTAAGCATGCGGAAAAAATCAGTTTCAAGAAGCTTCGCGCGGAGCACATCGCGGATTATCAAAAGTATTTTAAGCGCGTTTCACTTCAACTTGACCCGCTTGATCCTGCAGCAGCGGAACAGCCAACCCCCGAACGCCTCAAGACGGCCCAAAACGGCCCGGGCGATCCCAGTCTGGCGGCACTACATTTCAATTTTGGGCGCTACCTTTTGATTTCTTCATCGCGGGCGGGCGGTTTGCCCGCGAATCTTCAAGGCATCTGGGCGGAGGAGATCAGCACACCGTGGAGAGGCGATTGGCATTTGGATGTGAATGTGCAAATGAATTATTGGCCGGCGGAGGTCTGTAATCTTTCCGATCTGACCCAGCCGATGTTCTCACTCATTGCTTCGCTGCAACAACCGGGGGCAAAAACAGCGCATGATTATTACAACGCCCGCGGCTGGGTGGCGCATGTCATCACCAATCCATGGGGCTTCACCTCGCCGGGGGAAGGCGCCTCCTGGGGCGCCTTCAGCGGGGGCTCGGCATGGTTGTGCCAGCATTTGTGGGATCATTACCAATTTACTCAGGATCGGACGTTTTTGCAGTGGGCGTATCCGATTATGAAAGGTGCCGCGCAATTTTACTCGGATATGTTGATTGAAGAACCGGAACATCATTGGTTGGTGATCGCGCCGGCCAATTCACCGGAGAATTCCTTTCGCATGGCGGATGGACGGCAGGCGGCGGTTTGTCTGGGCCCAACGATGATGCAGCAGCAGGTGCGCTATTTGTTTGGAGCCTGCATCGAGTCGTCTCAAATTCTCGGCGTGGACCAGGATTTCCGGAATGAATTGATTGCCAAACGCGCGCAGTTGGCGCCGACCGAAATCAGTTCCGATGGGCGCATCATGGAATGGTTGCAAGAGTATGCCGAGGTGGAACCGCAACATCGCCATGTCTCGCATCTCTGGGGGTTGTATCCGGCTGATGAAATTTCACCGGACAAAACACCGGAATTAGCCCGGGCCGCCCGCAAGAGTTTGGAAGTGCGTGGTGACGACGGCGTGGGTTGGTCGCTCGCCTACAAGGCGGCGCTGTGGGCGCGCTTGGAAGATGGCGACCACGCATGGAAGTTGATTCAAAAAGCTTTGGCCCCTGCATCCGGGATGGACATTCAATATAACAGTGGCGGCGGGGTTTACCCCAATTTGTTTGATGCCTGTCCGCCGTTTCAGATTGATGGTAATTTTGGGATTACTGCGGCTATCGCGGAAATGTTGTTGCAGAGCCGGACCGTCGGATCTGATCCTGCCAATCCCATGTTTGCGATTGATTTGCTCCCGGCTCTGCCTGATGCGTGGAAGAACGGGAAAGTTTGCGGGTTGCGGGCCCGAGGCGGGTTTCAAGTGGATATTGCTTGGAAAGATGGTCATCTAACCTCGGCTGTCATTCGTTCTGATCGGGGTGAACCGTGCACCATCCGCTACGGCGACAAGACTGTTGAGTTGAAATTGAAAAAGGGAGGGCGGTCCGAATTGACGGTTGAAAATGGAGCCTTATATTGAGCTTGGAACGGCGTGCGAATACCCGAAGCACGATGAATTCAACCAAACCAAACTCAGTGCCTCCAACGCCTCCGGCTGAATTTGGAGGCAAGAATTTTGTTTTGCGGTTCATGGTCATCGGCCTGATCATAACGGTGATCGTTGCGTTGTTTTTCTCTGCTGGCGGCTGGTTCACGCCCCATGCCCTTTCACCAGAGGTGATGATCGATACGTTTGAGCAGGTGAACGGAATGCATTCCGGTTTTCGCCGCAATCATGCGAAGGGCGTTTGTGTCAGTGGTTATTTCGAGAGCAACGGTAACGGCGTGGCATTGTCCAGGGCGGTTGCTTTTTGCCCCGGTCGCGTGCCAGTCATCGGTCGTTTTGCGCTGGCAGGAGGATAGCCCTATCAGGCAGATGCCGCGCATACTGTGCGCAGCATGGCTCTTTTATTTGAATTGCCCGATGGCGAAGAATGGCGCACGGGCATGAACAATATTCCAGTTTTCCCGGTTAATTCGGCGCAAGGTTTTTATGACCAATTGCTGGCTTCGACACCTGATCCGGCGACGGGCAAACCAGATCCGGACAGGCTGAACGCATTTCTGGGCAGGCATCCAGAGTCGGCAAAGGCCATGCAATTGATTCGCAATCATCCAGTCTCGTCCGGATTTGAGAACAGCAGTTTCAACAGTTTGAACGCCTTCCAGTTCGTTAATGCCCAGGGAGTCGTCACCCCGGTTCGATGGACAATGTTATCCGCTCAACCGTTTGAGCCGATCAGTCCCGCCCAGACTGGAAAAGCTGGCACGAATTACTTATTCGACCAATTAATTGCAGCCATTCATGACGGACCTTTACGGTGGCATTTAATGGTCACGGTCGGCCAACCGGGCGATCCCACCAGTGACGCGACGGTACCCTGGCCACCAGACCGGCAACAGGTCGATATGGGAATGCTGACCATTGACCATATCGAGAGCGAGGACACGAGTCCGGCGCGAGACATTAATTTTGATCCGCTGGTTTTGCCCAATGGAATTGCCGCGTCGGATGATCCCTTGTTAAGTGCCCGGTCGGCGGCGTATGCGGAGTCATTTAATCGACGCGAAGGCGAGCAGAAAGATTCCAGTGCAGTTCCATTGCTGAAACCGAAAAGTGAACATGGCCGATCACCCTAGGCAGTTTGCCCTGCAATCACGCGTCCTCCACTGGTTGATGGCCGCGATTCTGGTTGCCATGTTGTTTATCGGTGTGGCCATGGTCTCGTCATTGGGAATTACCACCGGCTTGTTGCGATCCACCGGCCACTGGGAATTTTGATTTTGATTCTTGCGGCGGTCCGGCTGATCAACCGTATTTTTACCACCCTGCCGCCTTTTCCTCGGACTATGTCACCGCGTGAACAACGGATCACGTCAGCTTCGGAGCGACTGCTATACACGTTAATGTTCGCCCTGCCACTAATTGGTTGGGGCATGTTGTCGGCGGGACATTATCCAATCGTGATGTTTGGGTCGGTGCACCAGCCGCCGATCCTGCCCGCTAATCCGACTCTCTACACTATTTTACGCAAAGCACACACGATTCTCGCATATCTGCTTTTCGTGGCTTTTCTTGCACACCTCAGCACAGTACTTTACCACACGCTCATCTTGCGCGATGGGCTGCTAAATCGCATGTCGCTGTGGCCAGCGCGATTTCTCAAAAACAAGGATAAAGCCTGATTTAAAAGTCAACGGATTTGATTTTAA
>Ga0302319_10000946_pt1 | contig 65322 bp, 59 predicted proteins | sample Bog_T0_2_FD_203319 | JGI IMG/M metagenome (GOLD analysis project Ga0302319, IMG submission 203319) | Peat permafrost microbial communities from Stordalen Mire near Abisko, Sweden - Bog_T0_2 | ecosystem: Environmental > Terrestrial > Soil > Wetlands > Peat | place: Sweden: Abisko, Stordalen Mire...
TACACGGGAGCGGAGATTTATACGAACGGCTCCAACCGCTCGCCGTTCCAGGCGAATCTGGCCAACTTTGGACCCAGGCTTGGCTTTGCATGGAAGACCTCGGCGCACTTCGTGTTCCGCGGCGGCGCAGGCTTCTACTATGGCCCCAGCCCGCAGATGGTAGGCAGCGCGGGGCTCGACAGCGACGGCTACTCCACCAGTAACATCTGGAACGCCACGAACTATAACCAGGACCCGAACACGATTGCGTACGACTGTAATAACTTCCAGGTTTGCGGCGACTCGGGGAATACGGTCCTGATCACGCCGGTCAACAATCCGTTCCCAAATGGCCTGGTTCCGCTGCTTCAAAACCCTTCAGGGTTGGCCAACAACCTGGGTACCTCGCTGAGCACGATGCTTCGCTCGCAGCGCACGCCGACCACTTACAACTTCAACTTTGGGTGGGAGTACGAGTTCCCCCACCAGGTGGTGTTGAGCGCAGGCTATGTGGGAAGCCGCGGCCTGTTCCTGCCGCTGGGCAATGTCGATATCAACCAGCTTGACCTGGGTACCATCGCTAAGTACCAGTCAGCACTGCTAAACAGCAGCGTGCCAAATCAGTGGGCGGGCATTCAGCCAGCCACTAACTCAAATGCGGGCTCGGCCACGGTTCCTCTGTTTGTCTCGCTTCAGCAGTATCCCCAATTCGGCAACGGGAGCTACGGTGCAGGCAATGGGGTCAACGTTCACGGCTACCCGGCCGGCGACTCCGAGTACAGTTCGCTGCAGACGAAGCTGCAGAAGAGGCTGACGAAGCATTTCACCTCGCTGGCAAGCTTCACCTGGGCCAAGCTCATCACAGACGACGGCAATCCGCCGCTGGGCTTTGTGGGTTCTCACAACGGCGGACCGCAGGACCAGAAGAATCTAAATCTTGAGCACGCCATCAGCCCGCAGGATGTGAAATACCAGTTCACCGGAGAGGTCTCCTACGACCTGCCGGTGGGCAAGGGCCGGGCAGTGAATCTCAATGGTGTGGGTAACGCACTGCTGGGCGGATGGACGGGGAACATGATCGTCTACCTGAGCACCGGCGTTCCCATCGCCTCACCCGGCGTGGGCGCAGCAACTGCCTACTTCAACCAACGTGCGGACATGACATGCGACCCGTCAAAGGGCGCGCCGCGCACGGTGACCACGTGGTTCAACCCAAACTGCTTTGCCATTCCGGCCAGCTCGTTCGTTGCTGGATCCGCGCCCGCCTATCTTGACCATGTACGCACAATGGGCGCACAGGATTTCGACCTCTCCGTCTATAAGCATTTTTCGCTGGGCGGCGACCGCGACCTGCGTTTCGAAATCTCTTCCTATAACATCGGCAACCGGGCGCAGCTGGGAATGCCGGGAGTGCCTGGGATAACCGCTGTTGAGACCAACCCTTCAGTCGCTGCGACGTTCGGGCTCATCACATCAACGGTGAACTCACCGCGCCAGTTCCAGTTCGCATCGCGTTTCACTTTCTAGCCGCCGGCTGATTTCAAGCAGGGGCGGATTCCTTCGGGAGTCCGCCTTTGTTCTTTGTGCGCATCTCCAACAGCAAGGAGATCCGCAGCGATGTGTATCATGTTGCAATGCTGAATCCCCTTCGAGCTGCACGAGTCGCCATAGTCTTGATCGCCCTGCACTTCGCTGCTGCATGCTCCGCCCAGGCGCCTGCCCAAAAACCCATAAGGGCGTTTCAATCTCGCTTTACTTCCGCGCTTACGCACCACGGCGTGGTGGGCGGCGGGTTTGCATTCGTGCACGGCAGCGGCCCGGCAACGCAGTTCTTTTTCGGCAATGCGCGTGAAGATTCAAAGCAAGCCATTGACGCGGAGACGGCTTACAACTGGGCTTCCATCACCAAGACGATGACGGCCATCGCGATTCTGCAACTGCGCGACCGCGGGCTGCTCGCGCTTGACGATCCGGCGGTGAAGTATGTGCCGGAATTGCGCCAGGTGCACGACGGCTTCGGCCCGATCGACAAGATCACTATCCGCCAACTTCTTACGCATAGCGGGGGATTTCGCAATCCGACGTGGCCTTGGGACTGTGACGACGCAACTAACTGTGACTGGCAGCCTTTCGAGCCGACCAGGTGGACGCAGGTCGCGGCCATGCTGCCCTATACGCACATCGCGTTTGCACCGGGAACGCGCTGGAGCTACTCCAACCTTGGCTATGTGTTTCTGGGGCAGATTATTGAGCGGCTGACCGGCGACGACTTTGAAGTGTATATCGAAAAGAACATTCTCAAGCCGCTGGAGATGCACTCGAGCTACTTCGACGTCGCGCCCTATTTCCTGGAGAATCATGTGTCGGCGAGTTATCTTCGCGCTGGGGCCAAACTTACCCCGCAGCCGTTCAACTACGACACAGGGATCACCACGTCGAATAGCGGGCTCAAGGCGCCGATTCCCGACTTGGTGAAGTACCTGCGCTTCCTCGTCGGCGACGCCGCGAACCCGCGCTACGAGATGGTGCTGAAGCGCAGTTCTCTCGAGGAGATGTGGACCGGTGTGCTGCCCGCCACCGAGCCCGGCCACGCGGGGACAGCGTATACCGCAGGACCGGATGGCTCGCAGCCAAAGATGGGGCTGGGCTTCTTTGTCGTCGAGGTCAAGGGCCATCGATACATCTATCATGATGGCGACCAGGGCGGCTTTTCCTCTGAGATGATGATTGATCCCGACGGTCACAGCGCAAGCATTCTGGCGGTGAATACGACCGATACCAGCGCGCCCCAACCGGCCACACTCCATCCGCAATCGAATACCGAGCCAGAGCCGAGTACCGATCTTCGCCAGGCACTGCGGGCTACTCTCATTGAGAGCGTCTTCCCGGGATATGCGAGAGTGGACTGACGCATTCCGGTTTGGCTCACTCAAGAAATCACTTGCAGGCTCCATGCACACATCGAATAAGATAGGACTCCATGGCCACCCTCTTCGATAAACTCCAGCTCAAAGGTCACAACAACATGCTCGTCCTCAACGCGCCGGAAAGCTTTGAGGTCGAGCTGTCGCAGTTGCCGGTGCCGCATATCCATCGCAGCCTTGAGGCGCTTGCGGAGATTACCTTTTCGCTGGCCTTCGTCACCAGGCGGGCAGATGTCGATGCACTCACAAAGAAGATCGCGGCCCGCGCCAAGGGCGACGCCGCGGTATGGTTTGCGTATCCCAAAGGCACGTCGAAGAAATACAAGTGCGACTTCAACCGCGATACCGGGTGGGCGGAGTTGAAGAAGGCTGGCTTCGATACCGTCCGATCGATTGCGATTGACGAAGACTGGACCGGGTTGCGCTTTCGACGGACGGAGCTTATCAAGACGAAGTAAGCGGGCGGGAACGGCCAGAGTTTTGGCTATTGGTAACGCGATGGAAACTGGACCCGCTGGGTCATGTGTGGTCGTTCCAAGAATTGGTGGGACTACTATAGGTGAATGCCTATGAGCCGTTTGGGGAGAGTTTCGATTGCTTTGCTTTGTGCGATTGTGGCGATGCCAATCGCCTTTGTTCTGGGCTTTTACCTTTTGCTCGCAGTCGATTCCAATTATCATGACGGAATCTCATTTGCCGGCGGGTTGACCATTGCTGGGGTAGCATCTGTGGTGACTTTCATCGGTGTGATGAAGAAAACCCAGACTCAAACCTAATCAGTACCGAGTGGTGCCCTGAAAGTTCATTGAAAAACAAGAGCAGATCCTTCGACTCACCACCCCCAAACTGGAAAGCGTTTGGGGCCCCGTTCGCTCAGGATGACAGCAATAGTTTTGTCGCGAACTTCCGGGAAGGTGCACTAGACGAATAACCCGGGCAACACTTCGCCTGCCTTGCCTTCCACCACGTTCGTGAAGGCGTTTGCATTGAGCGGCGGTTCGGGACCGATGTACACCGTGCGCGCACCGTGTTGCCGGGCCCAGTGCACAAAGTTGGCCGCCGGATAGACAGAGCCCGAAGTGCCGATGACAACCATGAGCGTGGCCTTGTCGATCTCACGCTGAATCAGGCCCATCTCCAGCGGAATCTCGCCGAAGAACACAATGTGCGGCCGCATGCGCGCTCCACAGCTGCAGCGGCCCACCGCGCTAAGGTCCTTGTAGACGGTGCGAGCGGTAACCGGCTCGGTCCCGCATTCATCACCGCAGCGCGACTTGGCCAGCTCGCCATGCATATGCACCAGGCGCACACTGCCGGCGCGCTCATGCAGGTCGTCTACATTCTGTGTGCAGAGAAAGAAGCGGTCGCCAAGGCGCTGTTCCAGTTCAGCCAAGGCGAAGTGCGCCGGGTTTGGTTGCGCCAACGCACCGTCTGCCCGGCGCTTCGAGTAAAACTCCAACACCAGCGCGGGGTTACGCTCCCAGGCTTCCGGCGTGCAGACATCCTCGATGCGATGCCCGGCCCACAGACCGTCCGATGCTCGAAAAGTGGGCAAGCCGCTCTCCGCACTGATGCCTGCGCCGGTGAGGACAAAGACGCGGTCTTCAAGGCCAACTGAAATCGTATCGTTCATTGATTTGCCAGAATGCCAGTCCCTGTTCCCTGTCCCTGCTTCATCACGGTTCCAGCAATATCTTCCCCGTCGTCCGTCGCGCTTCCAGATCGGTCTGCGCCTGCGCGGCTTCGGCCAGCGGATAGAGGTGCTCGGTGCGCAGCTTGAGTTCGCCGCCGGCGGCCCAGCCGAGCACATCGCCGGCGCGCCACTCAAGCTCGGCCCGATTGCCAATGTAGTGCCACAGCGTGGGACGCGTGACAAAGAGCGAGCCTTTGCCGCTGAGCTGAATCAGGTCGAACGGTGGCACCGGCCCGCTTGACGCTCCAAAAAGTGCCAGCAGCCCGCGCGGACGAAGGCAGTTCAAACTGCCCTCGAAGGTGGTTTTGCCTACCGAGTCGTAGACCACATCCACGCCCTTGCCACCGGTGAGCCGCTTGACCTCCGGCTCGAATTCCTTCTGCGTGTAGAGGATCACGTCGGAGGCGCCGGCTTCGAGCGACAGCTCCGCTTTTTCTTCGGTGGAGACGGTGGTGATGACCCGCGCGCCAATCCGTTTGGCGATCTGCGTGAGCAGCAGGCCCACTCCGCCGGCGCCGGCATGAACGAGCGCAGTGTCGCCTGCTTTGAGAGGATAGGTCGAGTAGGCCAGGTAGTGGGCCGTCATGCCTTGCAGCATGGAAGCAGCGGCTTGCTCCATGGTGAGGCCTGCGGGAACCTTGACCAGGCTCGCAGCGGAGACCAGCGCGTACTCGGCATAGCTGCCCAGCACGCTGACTGAGGCCACAGCATCGCCGTCCTTGAATCCGGTGACGCCCGGACCAAGCTCTTCAATGGTGCCTGCGGCCTCGCTGCCCGGGACGAGTGGGAGCGAGGCCTTGTACACGCCCTTGCGGAAATAAATCTCGATGAAGTTGACCCCAATGGCTTCCACACGGATCAACACCTGACCCGGTCCCGGCTCGGGGATGGGCAAATCGGCCAGTTTTAGGACTTCTGGTCCGCCAGTCTGCTGGATTTGAATAGCGATCATGTCAGGGCCAGAATGCACCCTGAGACCTGCATGCTGCAAGCCGCTTTGACTCATTGACCTGCATAATTGGCTTTTCTATTCCCTATTCCCTGTTCCCTATTCCCTGCTTTTCAGTCGCGATCCGAAAGCATGCTCTGCTCTTCCGGAGAGATCAGCCGAACCAGCCGGTCAACGGTGTAGGGCGCGCGATTCTGCATGGTGTGGTAATGACGGACCTGTAACTCGCCGAGCAGACCGATGGCCAGCAACTGCACCCCCGCCAGGATGAGCACCGCGCCCACAACGAACAGCGGCCCGCGTTGATCCATCAGGCTCTGGTACGGATGCATCACTTTCAGCACCAGCAGCGCTGCGGAAATGCAGCTGCCCACCAGGATGCCCAGCGCTCCGAATCCACCGAAGAAGTGCATTGGGCGGCTCATGTATTTGAGCAGAAAGCGAATGGTCATGAGGTCAAAGAATACGCGGAAGGTGCGGCCGAGGCCGTAGTGGCTCTTGCCCTTTTCCCGATTCGCATTCTTGATTGGAATCTCGCAGATCGACGAGCCATACCAGCTGGCGAGCGCGGGGATAAAGCGATGCATTTCGCCATAAAGCGGGATATTCTGGATAACTTCGCGTCGATAGGCCTTGAACGTTGTTCCAAAGTCGTGAATGTCCACGCCGGAGAGCTTGGCCATCAGCCAGTTGGCGCAGCGCGAGGGGATGCGGCGCATGACGAAATTGTCGATACGCTCCTTGCGCCAGCCGCTCACCACATCGTAGCCTTCTTCAAGTTTCTCAAGGAAAGCTGGGATGTCGTTGGGATCGTGCTGCAGATCCCCATCCATGGCCAGGATGTAATCGCCCGAGGCATGGTCAAACCCGGCGGCAAGTGCAGAAGTCTGGCCAAAATTGCGGCGCAGCTTCACCACCAGGACCCGGCTATCGACGGCGGCAATCTCTTCCAGCAGTTTGTAGGATCTGTCGCTCGAACCATCATCGACAAAGACCATTTCGAAGCTGTCGCCCACCTGCTCCATCACCTGCTTCAGGCGCGCGTACAAGGCGGTTACATTCTCTTCTTCGTTATGAAAAGGAACAACGATCGAGTATTTCGCCATGATGCCAGTATAGATGCCCATTTGTCGCAAATGTTTCATAGAAAAATCTGACTTCTTTCCTTGGAAATGATTTCGCGCCCGCGAATGTTACTGGATCACTATCGGTCCAGCTCGTCGAGCATGGCCTGCATCTCGCTCATAGCATGTCGGTTACCTGCGCGATTTGCACTCTCGATTCCAGCCTTGAGCCGCGCCACTGCCTGGTCTGTCCGTCCCGCGCCAGCAAGTGTCTGCGCCGCCATAAAATATCCTGCTGTGTAATTTGGATCACTTGCCAGCAGCGTGTCGAACTCCGCCAGCGCAGCATCGGTGTCACCGCGACCGGCTAACTCCATGGCCACGCCATAGCGCGCGAAGCTATTGTTGGGGTCCATCGCCAGAATCTCTCTTAGTCCTGCAAGCTTATCCATGCTGCTCTTTTTCCGCTCCTGGGTTCCGATTGAGCTTTGTCGGAGCTCTGTTGGAACTGTCGGAGGCATTTGCACATTTGGCGGGGATTGCCGAAACTGGAACTGATGTCGTCTTCAGATCGTCCGACCGAATTCAACCGCTAATTCCATTCTACTTGCGGCGGGTTGGTGAGACCTTGGCTGCAGGAAATCAGAGCAACAGTAAAACGGGAGCATGCGCACGATGAGTTCTATTGAGAGTCCGGGGATTCTAAATCCCGCCGTCCGAACTGTACGAAGCACTCAGTCAGAGATGACGGAGATCATTCTGCCCAATGACACCAACACGCTGGGCAACCTGCTGGGCGGACGGCTGATGCACTTTATCGACCTTACCGGCGCCATGGCCGCCTATCGCCATTCGCGTACCAACGTGGTGACCGCGGCCATGGACCACATCGATTTCATCCGGCCAGTGCATTTGGGCGACTTGCTCACGTTGCGGTCCAGCGTGAACAGGGCGTTTTCCACGTCGATGGAAGTGGGTGTAAAAGTCTGGGCAGAGAACACGAGGACTGGCACGGTGGTGCACGTGGCCAGCGCTTACCTGGTGTTTGTGGCCATCGACAACCACGGCAATCGGGTGGGTATTCCTCAGGCCTTGCCGGAAACTCCCGATGAGCAGCGCCGTTATGAGGGAGCGCTGCGCCGGCGCGAGCATCGCGAAGCAGAAGCGGTTCGCCGCAAGCAGGCCAAACAAGCCACCGAAGACGCGGCTGTGCCGGAGTAGGCGCCGCATTGCAGTTCGATAACTCGATCCGCACCGGCTGCTAAAATTGACCTGAGCCCAGTCTGCGGAATTGCTCTCTCAGGGCGCTGATTGAAGTCTCGTGAACTGACCGAGCCAAAGCAAAGTTTCAAAACAAGGAGCACCATGGCCCACGCCCCCAATATTCCCGCCCCACTTGCCCTGCCCGGCGTTTCAAAAATTGTAGCTGTTGGATCAGGCAAAGGTGGCGTCGGCAAGACCACCGTCGCCGTCAACCTGGCCATCGCACTTTCGCGGCTCGGCCAGCGCGTTGGCCTTATCGACGCCGACATCTATGGCCCCAACGTTCCACTCATGATGGGCTCGGCGCAGCAGCCAGCGGTCGGCCCTGGGAACATCATCATTCCCAACCTGACGCACGGCATCAAGACCATCTCCATCGGCTACATCTCGCCGGGAGACAAGCCGCTGGTGATGCGCGGGCCGATGCTGCACCAGATCATCCGCCAGTTTCTTCAACAAGTCGACTGGGGCGAACTCGACTACCTGATCGTCGATCTGCCTCCAGGCACCGGAGACGTGGTTATCTCGCTGGTGCAGACGGTGCCGCTGACTGGAGCCGTGGTTGTTTCCACGCCATCCGACGTCGCGCTGCAGGACGCGCGCAAGGCTCTGGAGATGTTTGCCCAGGTTAACGTGGAGGTGCTCGGGATTGTCGAGAACATGAGCCACTTCACGTGCCCGCATTGCCATCACGAAATCGATATCTTCTCCAAGGGCGGCGCGGAGCGGACGGCAACACAGTTCAACGTGCCGTTCCTGGGCTCCATCGAGCTGGTGCCGGCCATTCGCGAGGGCGGAGACCGCGGGCTGCCGGTGACGCTTGCGGGGCCCAAGAGCCCGCAGGCGGCGGAGTTCTACGCAGTGGCGGATAAGCTGATGGTGCGCGCGGAAGCCGCTGCAGCCGCGGCTACGGACGTGATCGAGATCAGCTAGTGTCCTGTCCCAGAAGTTGATAACAAAAAAGAGACTGTCATCCTGAGCGAACGGGGCCCCAAACGTTTTTCAGTTTGGGGGTGGTGAGTCGAAGGATCTGCTTTTGTTCTTCTTGGTTTTGCCGAGCACCTTGGAGACACCAGGTTGACTGCAGGAGTTCGATTGGGCGACGAGGTTGTAATCCGCGAAGTTCGGCCCGACGACTTTCCGAAGTGGAAGCGGCTCTGGGATGGCTATAACGCATTCTACGGACGCGCAGGCGAAACAGCACTTGCGGATGCGATCACGCAGATGACCTGGTCGCGTTTCTTTGATGCGTACGAGCCGCTGCATGCGCTGGTGGCCGAGCAGGATGGGCAACTGCTGAGCCTGGTGCACTACATCTTTCACCGCAGCACTATATCGATTGCACCCACTTGCTATTTGCAGGACCTTTTTACGCTTGAGGCGGCGCGCGGCAATGGTGTGGGCCGCGCGCTTATCGAACAGGTGTATGTGCGGGCTCGGCAGGCCGGCTGCGCACGCGTTTACTGGCTTACTCACGAGACCAACGAGACAGCGATGAAGCTCTATGACAAGGTCGCAGAGAAATCAGGCTTTGTGGTGTATCGCAAGCCGCTGTAAATATCTCTTCAGGCACACAAAAGAGCGAGTGCTACACTCGCTCTTTTGTTTTGATTAGGAACCACAGCCTACCGCCAATGGCCTTCCCGCATCTCCCAATGGTCGCCGCGGCGAACCCAGCGATGGGCAACCCAGCGTTGACCTTCGTGTGGCGGACGATCCCAACGGCCGGGCGTCCAAACGTACCGGCCGCCGTCCCAGCGGTGGTAGCCATCGATCCAGACGTACCCGCGATCGGGCGGCGGAGGCCGGCGCTCGACGATAGGCGGAGGTGGCGCGATGCGGACAACGACCTGCGCATACGACGCCGCAGGCAAAAGAGTAAGAGCGAGCAATGCTGCCATTGCAAACTTTTTCACGATGGTCATTCTCCTCGAAAGTTGCGCTCCGGGACTCCCTCGTACGATCCGGAACGCTGATTGTTTCAACGCGAAACGCGGGAATTAGTTGCGCGAGCCCACCGCGCGCGAAACTCCCAAGCCACAAACTTCGATGCGGGCTTTTCTCCATGGGTGGCCTCACTGGCGAGCGAAGGGGCGCCGTTTCACTCTTTGCGGGACTGAGGATTAAAGAAAATAATCGAAATCGGTCTCGACCTTTAACCGCCTTTCGATGCGCAGCATATGGCCTGGCAGCTTGGATGGATTCAGTTCCACATAATTGCGCGGGCCATTCCACAGGTAGCGTTCGTCAGTCAACAGGTCTTCTGCCTCGAAGCTGCGATCGCGCGGAATCTCAAACTCTTCCAGCGGCAGCGTCACAAACCCCGACTGTGTATGGTACGGGTCGAGATTGACCACGGTGAGAATCAGATTTGTGTGATCTGCCGACTCCTTGGTGTAGCAGATCAGCTGGTCGTTTTCACAGAGGTGGAATTTGAGGCCCCAGTCGCTTTGCAGCGCGGGATTCTGCTTGCGAATTTCATTGACACGCGCGATCAACGGGCGGAGATTGTCCGGCTGGTCCAGGTCCCTGAACCGGATCTCATACTTCTCTGAGTCGAGATATTCTTCACTGCCGCGACGCACGGGAAGATGCTCCAGCAATTCGAAGGCTGGGCCATAGATACCGTAGTTCGAACCGAGCGTTGCCGCCAGCAGAAAGCGAATTCCAAAGACCGCGCGGCCGCCGATCTGCAGAAACTCGGTGAGAATATCGGGCGTGTTGGGCCACTGGTTGGGGCGGAAAAACTCGCGCACAGGCGTCTGCGCCAGTTCAGTCAAGTACGTCGTTGTCTCGCCTTTGGCGTTGCGCCATGGGAAGTAAGTGTACGACTGGCTGAAGCCCAGCTTGGCAAGCCGGTACATGATCTTGGGGCGCGTAAACGCTTCTGCCAGGAACAGCACCTCGGGCCGCTCCCGCTTGATCTCGGTGATCACCCACTCCCAGAAAGGAAACGCCTTTGTGTGCGGATTGTCGACACGGAAGATGGTTACGCCTTGCACGACCCAGTACTCAAATACGCTTCTGAGTTCCATCCACATGCCGCGCCAATCATCGCTTTCGAAGTCGAACGGGTAAATGTCCTGGTATTTCTTGGGAGGATTCTCGGCATACTGAATCGTTCCGTCCGGGCGCTTCTTGAACCAGCTCTCATGCTCCGAAACATACGGATGGTCGGGCGCAGCCTGGAAGGCAATATCCAGTGCAATGGCCAGGTCCAGCTCTTTCGCCTTCGCAACAAAATGATGAAAATCCTCGAGCGTACCGAGTTCCGGGTGAATCGACTTGTGGCCGCCCTCCGCCGAGCCAATGGCCCACGGGCTGCCGCAATCGCCCGGCTCGCTCTGCGGATTGTTGTTCTTGCCCTTGCGAAAGTTGACGCCGATGGGATGAATGGGTGGCAGGTAGACCACGTTGAACCCAAGCTCCGCCACATAGGGCAACCGCTTCTCGCAATCGGCAAACGTGCCGTGCTTGCCGAACTCTTGCGCCGTGGAACGCGGAAAGAATTCGTACCACGCACTGAACCGCGCAATCACCGGATCGACGACCACGCTGTACACGCGCTCCGACTCGGACGCGAATTGTTTATCCGAGTAGTGCAGGGCCATCTCATGCAACTTGGCATCCGTAGCCACTGCGCGAAGCTTAGCCGGCTCCTTGGTTTGCGTTAAAAGGAGGAAACGGTCGTAGAGCCATGCAGCGTCCACGGCGCCGGCGCGCGCGGCAGCCGCGGCAACAAGTTCGGCGCCGATGGCGTAATCGACCAGCGCGTCTGTATCCGCGGCGATGCGCTTGAGCAGATCGCGATGCCAGGTGTCGAAGTGATCCACCCAGGCCTGCACCTTGAATTCGTAGCGGCCCACTTCGCTCACGCGGAAGGTTGCCGCCCAACGGTCGCTCCCCTGCCCCAGCGCTTTCATCGGAATCTCAGTCCACTCTTCAGTACCTTCGCGCCGGGCAAGCAGTGAAGCGGCAATGGCATCGTGGCCGTCGGTAAAGATATCGGCCTCCACATGCACCTGGTCGCCCACTGTGCGCTTCACGGGAAACCGTCCGCAATCTACCGCCGGCGAGATGCCTTCAATGATGACGCGCCTGCGTCCTTCGCCTTTGATCACCGTCATGGTCGTTCCTTTTTTAGAATCTAAAATCAACCGCGGGATGCTGCCTTACGCCGCTCGATGAGTTGTTGATACAAGTGAATGGTCTGGTGGGCAATTGCAGTCCAGCTGAACGTCTCTTCCACGCGTCGCCTGCCCGCATCGCCAAAGCGGCGGCAGCGCTCCGGGTCGGCAAGCATCTCATTCAGCCGTGCAGCCAGGTCGCGTGCAAAAGTCTCAGGATGGCGCGGGAAGCCGGTCACCGGGTCCTGTTCGAATGGCACCAGGTAGCCTGTCTCTCCATCCACAACCACTTCCTTGATGCCGCCCGTTGCACTGGCCACAACGGGCGCACGGCAGGCCATTGCCTCAAGGTTGATGATGCCGAAAGGCTCGTAAACAGAGGGGCAGCAGAAGACCCGGCAGTTAGAGTAGAGCTGGATCGCTTCCTTTTTGGTGACCATCTTCTCAATCCAGACAATGCGCGGATGATGCGTTCGCGCGGCTTCGACCTTGTCGCGCAGCTCGACAGCGATTTCTGGCGTATCCGGAGCACCGGCGCAGAGCACCACTTGTGTATCCGGAGGCAGGTAGCTGATGGCGTCTACCAGGTGGGTTACGCCCTTCTGGCGGGTGATGCGCCCAACAAAAAGAACATAGGGCACGGCTGGATCCACACCGTAGTCGATCAGGGCTTGGGTGTCTTCAGTCTTCTGATATTCGGCGAGGTCGATGCCGTTGTAGATGACGTGAATGCGCCCAGGGTCGACGTCCGGGTAGGCGGCCTGAATGTCCGCCTTTGTGCCCTGCGAAACCGCGATGATCGCATCCGCATCCAGAATCGCAGTCCGCTCCATCCACGAGCTCATGGCATAGCCCGAGCCGAGTTGTTCGGCCTTCCAGGCACGCAGGGGTTCCAGCGAATGGGTCGTCAGCACAAACGGGACGCCGTAGAGTTTTTTGGCAAGGAAGCCGGCCATCGAGACATACCACGTATGCGTATGCACCACGTCGACACCGTCAAGGGCTTTTACCTGCGTCAGGTTCAGGCTCAGGGCCTCAAGCGCGCCCTTGAACTTGCCCTCGGTGCCATTGCTTATCTCGGCCCATGGCTCCGCGCCGCGGACATGGAGGTTGCCCTCATCAGAGTTCTGCGGCCCCCAGCAATGCACTTCGACTTCAATCTCTCGTGCCAGTTCCCGGCTCAGATAATCGACATGAACTCCAGCTCCGCCATATACCAGTGGAGAGTATTCGCGTGTAAACAACCCGACTCGCATGGGCTTTCCTTTTGGTTCTTTGGGAACGATTGGATAACGCTCCGGATGAGTGTATTTGCTGCCCCCCACCGAGGCAAGCCCTGTCGCGGATGGGCCTCGACATTCGCGTCTCACAAAGGTGCGCTAGCGCTCTTCCTGGGCAGAAATTGACGTCAATTCAGCAACTACCCGTTCGAGATCCTGGGCAGTCCGGCTCCAACCGGATGCCTTGAAGACTTCCAGGAGAGCGTTGAAGTACCAAAGCTGCGCCGTCCGCGCGCGATGGAATCGCTTCCAGAGTTCCGGTCCGATTGCGCGGTAGTCGTCCAGCATTGACTTGGCGTTGTAGAGCTTGTCGGCGGCACAGATGAGCTGGACATCCGGCGGTTCAGTCTTAAGCCGCTCGATGTAGGTCTTCTTGCGCTCCTCCCATGGCCCTTTGTGGTTGGAGTCGCTGCTGAAGCTGTCTGTCAGGCCTTCCACCAGGCGAGCCACGTTGGCGCCAAAATTCTGCTGAATGTCTTCGAGCCGCGGCCGGCCGCCGTGGTCTTCCACGGCATCATGCAACAGGGCGGCAATCACCATGTCCTCAGTGACGGGAACGCTGGCGTGACCGGCCTCGGCCATTACGAGAGCCACCACCCCCAGCAGATGCGCCATGTAGGGGATGTCCGTCCCTTTCCGGCGTTCGATGTGCAGAGTTCGCGCGTAGTCCACTGCGCTGGTAAACCTGGCGGTCAGATGCAGTGCTTCGCTGCCTTTCGTCATGCTGGCCTCTCCATCCAGACTACGCGCCTTCAATCTCCTCGGTTAGCGCCTCTGCGGCAGTAATGCAGTCGCCTCGGCTCACGTCCAGGTGGGTAACAATGCGCACCGTGCTCGGCCCTACTGCGGTCATCAGAATTCCACGCGCTTTCAGGCGGGCGGTCAGATCGGCCGCGCACTTGCCGCCTGACAGCTTGAAGATCACAATGTTGGTTTCGACGGCATCCACGTCAATTTCCACGCCGTCAATGTTGGCCAGCGTCTCGGCCAGAAGGCGCGCGTTGGCGTGGTCCTCATGCAGCCTTTTCGGGCCGTTCTCGAGAGCCATCAGGCCCGCCGCAGCCAGGATGCCGGCCTGGCGCATGCCGCCGCCAAGAGCCTTGCGGAACAGCCGTGCCCGGTCCATGAGTTCGGCCGACCCAGTCAGCATCGAACCTACCGGCGCACCCAGCCCCTTTGACAGGCAGAACATTACGGTGTCGAACCCGTGCGTCAGCGCCTTCACATCGGTGCCCAACGCAACGGCGGCGTTGAAGATTCGCGCGCCGTCAAGATGCGTGGGCAACTTGCGTTCCTTGGCGCCAGCCCAGATTTCCTCGAGCACCGGAACCGGCGTGCAACCGCCGCCGGCAAGGTTGGCAGTGTTTTCAATCTCGATGAGCCCGGTGGCCGCTCGAAATGCTCCACGCGCGTAGATGACCGGCTCAATGTGCCCCCAGGTGAGGATGCCGCAATCGGCCGGAACGGCGCGCACCAGGCAGCCGGAGAAGACGGCGGTTGTGGCCATCTCCCAGTCCAGAATGTGCGAGCGCGACTCGGCGATCACTTCCTGGCCGGGTTGCGTGAGCAGGCGAATGGCAATCTGGTTGCCCATGGTGCCAGTGGGCACAAACAGCGCCGCCTCGCGGCCAAAGACGTCCGCCGCACGGCGCTCAAGATGGTTGATCGTTGGGTCTTCGCCGTAAACGTCGTCGCCCACTTCGGCGGCCGCCATGGCCGCGCGCATCTCGACCGAAGGTTTTGTCACAGTATCCGAGCGCAAATCAATTGGTGCAGGCAATTGCTATCCCTTTCCCCTGTTCGAGCTTTAAGTTTTCAGGTGCTACCTGTCGACCTCAGGCTGGTCTGATCCGTCTCGGCGTGCATAGACACGCCTGATAATTACCGCCATGATGAGTAACTCAACCCCGAACGTTCCACCGGAGAAAACCATTTGGCCAGGGCCGAGAAACCGTCTCCCAAAGTGGCAATTGTCTAGATCGTGGGTAAAAGTAGCATGCCAAATGCGCCGAAGACCATCGAAGCACGAGCTCGGGTAACCCAGAATGACCAAACACAAAGCGGAGTGCCAATCTACCAAAGAAGTAAAAGAATATCCCTATCGGGATACCAAGAAGCAACGCATAACGTATCTGCAATCTGTACCTTTGCTCAACGAAGCCATGACATATGCAACCAGTCCCTCGTTCCCAATCCCTAACCCCTAACCCCTGATCCCTAGCCCCTGCTTTTACGGTATCTGCGCCATCGGCAGTTCCAGCTCCGGCGTCCGCTTGCCGTCTTTCATTGCCACTGCCCACATGCCGTGGAAGTTCTTCCTCAGCGCCGGATGCGCCTTCAGCAGAGCGGTCAGCACCGCGGTGGCTTCCGTGTGTACCGCTGCGCTGTCGGTTACTCCTGTCGATTCATACACCACCGCGAGGTCCGGCTCATGCAGGCTCGAATCCAGCCTTACTGCGTCAATCTTCCACACACGGTCGCCGTCCTGCAGCGAATACGGAAAGGCGTCCTGCGGCGAATCCTTGATCTGGCCCTGTTCCTGCGCCAGCTTTTCCAGATTTGGCGAGGAGAGGAATTCCACCGGCACCAGCAGCGACCGTGCGGCCTCGTAGCTATAAAAGGCGCTCCAGCCATCGCCGGAGGGCGGTTCGGTGCGGGCCAGATCGCGAGCCCGATTCCAATACCAAACGCCGTCATGGCTGTCGAAGCTGCCCTGCCGAACAGTGAGGCCGGCCAGCTTCCATGCGCCCGGCGGAGAAGTCGGGTCCCATGCCAGAACCAGGCCCACCTGCCCAGCAAAGGGAGCACCCACCGCATCCGCAAGCACCACCGCGTATTTGCCCGGCGGCAGCGAACGCATGGTCATGGTCACCGTCAGCGAACCGCTTGCGTTGGAACAGAAAAACTGGGTATCCGCGGTTGCCGTGAGGTTAGACGCGTCCAGAATATAGAGATTCCTCAGCTGCACCTGGCCATCTTTCACCAGCGGTGCGCCCAACTCCGCGGCCTCGTGCATGCCTTCCCAGTCGGCCGCCTCAGCGGGGAGCAGCGATGCCTGGAGCGCGTTGTAGTCCTGCGCAACAACAGCCTGGGCCAGCCGTTGGCCCACCGATGCCAGCACATTCCGGTCCTGAGGGGCCATCGCGGCCTGCGTCGTGCAACTGGTCGCCCAGCCGGAGACCGACGTCAACATTGCGCCGCAAACCAGGAATGCGACAGCCAAAACTCTTGTGCAGAGGCGCATTTTTTCAAACATCCTCTCCGCCTCGCGAAACTCCTTTCGAGCGGACGCGAGCCACTGTTAGTCTAGTACAGTGGGACGGTGAGTGATTCGCCGCGTCTGGCCCCGCCCTACGGGCCAATGGACGCGACAGCCGAGCCGGGGAGCAGATTTTCATGCGCACAAAACTCACGCCGCGACCGGGACAAGATTTCACGCTCACCCGCCTCGTCGGATCGCCGGTACGCGAATGCGCCATTGCTCTGCTTGCAGCTGCCTGCGCCATGGCGCCGACGGCCTTGATTCATGCCCAGACGCCCACGGCAAATACTATCCCGATTCAGCGGCCGGTTCATCCGCGGAAACACACCGCGGCTCACCCGGCCGCCGCTGAGGAGCCGGTGACTCCGCCTCCCGTAGTTAACCCGCCCGTTCCGGAGAAGCCTAACTGGCCGGCCTTTGCGCAGCCTGCCGCGGCCTCAGTGGTCTGGAACAGCCAGGGACTGACCATCGATGCGGCAAACTCCAGCCTGGAGCAGATTCTCAAGGACGTATCCACCGCGACCGGCATCCAGGTGGACGGATTTGCCTCCGACCAGCGGATCTTTGGCGCCTACGGTCCCGGAAAAGCGGGGGATGTCCTCTCCCAGCTGTTGCAGGGTTCCGGCTACAACGTGCTGATGATCGGCGATCTGGGCCCAGGAACTCCGCGCCACATCATCCTCAGCGCTCGTCAGGCTGGCCTGTCTCAACCGCAGGCCCGCACAAATCAGCCCTCAAACCAGGATGAAAATGAAGGCGAAGAGCAGCAGCAGATCGCACAACCGGAGCCCGAGCCGCCGCCACCGCCGCAGTTGATTCAGCCTATTCCGCAACGCCCCGGCCTTCCGGGGTCCGCGCCACGCTCGCCGCAGCAGATTATGGAAGAGATGCAGCAGCGCCAGCAACAGATCCAGCAGCAACAGCAGCAGCAGCCAAACAACCAGCCGAACTGATGCGCAATCGACATTGCGTCAGGCTGGGTGTTTCAGGATGCTTTTGCCTCAGACAAGAAAGCCCGTAAGTCGGACAACGGCTTGATTTGGAAGGGTTTTAAGGGGAAAAGGCAAGCAAAGCCGGCATTGCGGCTTCTGCTTTAAGCTTGCAGCGCAAAGCAGACCGGGCTCGCGGAACTAGACGCGCGCCACTCTCGCCCTGGCCTTGATGGCGACTTGCTGGCCTTGCGGGCGCATCAGCGAGAACCAAACCCGCAGGATGCCATAAGCGGCCAACACACCGAAAGCCATCGAGCCAACCGACGCTGCAACCAACATCACGAAATTTACAACATCCGCCATCGCCACTGCTTTCCCTCACTTGCCCTGGGGGTCTTGAACTCCTGCATTCAATCGCTTACGTCTTGCAGCCTGGAATGCCGAGGAACTTCTCAGATTCTCGCAGAACATTGCGGTTTTTCGGGTGCGATCGTGTTAATCAATGGGATACCTCGCCCAGATTGGTCCGAAGATGCCCATTTTGGAACGACTTACGGGAGCTTGTCGCACAAGAACTTTTACATCGTCCTCATCTAAACTCAGTGTCGGCCCTCACATCTGTTCAGTTGAGACCACCGTGGTTGCTTCGGCGATAATCGTTACAGTGCTTCCACAAGGAGATTCCCCTTTGCCCGAACCAACAATTGCCCAAAAGAGCCCTTATCTCGCAGCGGTAGAAGCCGGCAAAAGCTACTACTGGTGTGCCTGCGGCCTCAGCGCCAACCAGCCCTTCTGCGACGGCAGCCACAAGGTCACCGACATTACGCCGGTAAAATTTGAAGCGACCGAGACAACGACCGTTTATTTCTGCGGATGCAAGCACAGCGCCGGTCCACCACTCTGCGACGGCAGCCACAAGCTCCTCTGATTCTCAGGCAAAATTCGCCACAGGCAGCGTCAAATCCGCTCGCGGCAACCTCACAGGCCTCAACCCTCCCAACCCACCCATTGAATCCCTGCACCCGTAGCCGCATCTCAAAATTGGGGCGGGATACAGGGCCAGCATCGGCTATGTATCATGGGAACAAGTGCGTCTTCAGCGCGGAATTGAAGCGAGTAGAGTCCCCGCTCGGCTGACCCGTGCCAATTGTCGTCGAAACCCATCATGGCTATCACTCACATCTCGGTGCGTGGGGCGCGCCAGCATAATCTGCGCGACATCAACGTGCGCATCCCGCGCAACACGCTCACTGTCGTCACCGGCCTGTCCGGAAGCGGCAAGAGTTCGCTCGCTTTTGACACCATCTACGCCGAGGGCCAGCGCCGCTACGTGGAAACTCTTTCCGCCTACGCCCGCCAGTTCCTCGACCAGATCGAGCGCCCTGACGTCGACTCCATAGAGGGACTCAGTCCGGCCATCTCGATTGAGCAGAAGACCACCAGCCGCAGCCCTCGCTCCACCGTCGGCACCATCACCGAAATCTACGATTACCTGCGCCTGCTCTACGCCTCAGTCGGCACGCCGCACTGCCCCAACTGCGGGCGCCCGATCGCCCGCCAGACCGCCGAGCAGATTGTGCAGCGCATTCTGGAACTGGGCAACGGCGAGCGCGTCACCGTCATGGCGCCCATTGTCCGCGGCCGCAAGGGCGAGTTTAAGGAAATGCTGGATCAGCTTGACCAGCAAGGGTTTCGCGCACGGATTGATGGCGAGTTGCGGGACCTGTCAGAGCCGGTGCTGCTGGACCGGCGCAAGAATCACACCATCGAAGCCGTCATCGACCGGATTTTGCTGAAGGCCACCGGCGACGCTTCCATTGCCCCACCTGGCGGCAAGCCCTCCGTCGAAAAGCGTCTGGAGCAAGCCGTAACCAAGGCTCTCCAGATGGCCAACGGCCTGGTGGTCGTCGCCATTGTCGGAGCGGACGAGCAGCTTTTTTCTTCCTCCATGGCCTGCCCCGACTGCGGCCTGGACGTGCCGAAGCTCGAGCCCCGCAGTTTCTCGTTCAACTCCACCTTCGGCGCCTGTCCGGAGTGCCACGGCCTTGGCTCGCAATACGATCTGGACCCCGCGAAGGTCATCACCGACTGGTCAAAGCCGCTGCTGGACGGCGGCCTGGGCCCCGGGTCCGCCTCGCAGTATCTTCTCAAGCTCATCCACCTGGCCGTCGACAAGTACAAGATCGACATCAAGCTCCCCTTTGAGGATCTGCCACCCAAGCACCAGCACATCCTGGTCTATGGGCCGCCCAAGGGCGAGGCTCCGCGCACCGGTTTTCACGGCATTCTCAGCTATTTGCGCGACACCATTGATGAGGCCCGCAGCGACGGCTACCGCGATTACATGTTGAACTTCATGTCGGCGACGCCCTGCCCGGTCTGCCGCGGCAAGCGCCTGCGTCCCGAGTCCCTGGCGGTAAAAATCGGCGGCCTGTCCATAGCCGACTTTACCGCGCTATCTCTGAATCGAGCGCTCTCCGCGGCCATCAACCTGACTTTCACGGCCCGCGAAGCGCTGGTCGCCGACCGCATCCGCCGCGAGGTTGTGGAGCGCCTGGAATTCCTATGCGCCGTCGGTCTCAAGTACCTTTCGCTCGATCGAAATGCTGCTTCGCTCTCCGGAGGCGAAGGCCAGCGCATCCGCCTGGCAACACAGATCGGCTCCCGTTTGCGTGGCGTGCTGTATGTGCTGGACGAGCCCTCGATCGGACTGCATCAGCGCGACAACATGCGACTCATTCAGGCCCTCGAGCGATTGCGCGATCTTGGAAACACCGTCTTGGTAGTCGAGCACGACGAAGACACAATCCGCCACGCCGACTACGTGCTGGATCTTGGCCCCGGCGCCGGTCGCCTGGGCGGTCATGTGGTCGCGCAGGGCACGCCCGAGGAGGTAATGGCCTGTCCCGAGTCGCTGACCGGACGCTATCTTTCCGGCGCGGCGTCAATGCTTCAGCGCAGCGTTCCGCGCACGCTGACCGGGAAGTGGATCACCGTAGCCGGAGCGCGCGAGCACAATCTGCAGGACATCACCATCAAGATTCCTCTGGGAATCATGACAGTAGTCACGGGCGTGAGCGGCAGCGGCAAGAGCACGCTGATCAATGACATACTTTACCGTTCGCTGGCGCAGACCATTTATGGCTCACGCGAGGAACCGGGCGCGCACGAATCGGTCACTGGCGCGGAGCAGTTGGACAAGGTGGTTCGCATCGACCAGTCGCCCATTGGCAGGACGCCGCGTTCCAATCCGGCCACATATACGCAGGTGTTTTCCCCTATCCGCGACCTGTTTGCAATCCTGCCGGAGTCGCGCGAGCGCGGCTACAAGCCCGGGCGCTTCAGCTTCAACGTTCAAGGCGGGCGCTGCGAGGCTTGCCAGGGCGATGGCCAGCGGCGCATTGAGATGAACTTCATGCCCGACGTGTATGTGCAGTGCGAAGTCTGTAACGGCCGCAGATACAACCAGGAAACGCTGGCGGTGAAGTTCAAGGGGCACTCCATCGCCGACGTGCTGGACCTGACTATCGAAGACGCGCTGACCATTCTTGAAGACGTGCCAACCGTCCGGCAGAAGTTGCAAACGCTGGTCGATGTCGGGCTGGGCTATGTGCACCTCGGGCAGAGCGCGACCACACTCTCAGGTGGCGAGGCGCAACGCATGAAGCTGGCCAGGGAGTTATCCAAGCGCCAGACCGGACGCACGCTTTATCTGCTGGACGAGCCGACGACCGGCCTGCATTTCGACGACGTGCGCAAGCTGCTGGAAGTGCTGCATCGCCTGGCCGACCTGGGCAACAGCGTCATCATCATCGAGCACAACATCGATGTGATTCGCAATGCCGACTGGGTCATCGACCTTGGGCCGGAAGGCGGAGAGGATGGCGGCCGCATCGTGGGCCAGGGCCGTCCGGCAAAGATCGCTGCAACCCCGGATTCGTTTACTGGCCAATTCCTTACGCGCTACTACGCGTCGAGCAACGGCAAGTTAGCCGAAGTCGAGGCGATCGATGAGCAGCCACAGGAAGAAGATCCTGGCTCCTCATCCGACGGCGCACGCACTTCAGTTGAAAGGGCGGGAGACCAGAAGCCTGTTCCAAAAGCAAAGCGCGTGTATCGCAATACTCCCGCGGAAGACGATCTGGCTGCAACACGCGCCAAAGCAGGCAGTCCGGCAGCGGAAAAGGCGCCTGCCAAACCCGGCCCTCGCGCCAAGAAGACGGGCCGCGTATGAACGAATCCCAAGCGGAAGCGGTTGTGAATCCGGAGCCAGAAGGCGGGATAGCTCAATCCCCGGAATCCTTCGACGCGACTCAGCCGGAAGAACTGTCACCTCCCGCGGAGTCGGTCGAGAATCCTGCGGAGGCTCTTCAGTCAGCGGAAGCGCCGCACGCCGCGGAGCAAATGCTGCTCACCAGCTACTCCCACATTGAACCGCCGCAGCCGCCGCGCACACCGAACCTCGGCCATGTGCTGGTTCTCGGCATCCTGGGCGTCTTCGGTTTCGTTGGGTCGGGCCTGCTCGCCCGCTCGGCGCTCTACTTTCATCTCTGGGGCGTTTCCACCATCCAGACGGCCATCACCGATGTGCACTACACCATCGCCACCATGGCCTCGCTGTACATCCTCACTTTCGTCAGCGCAGCGCTCATTTTTCCGATCATCTGGCGGAAGAGCATGGCTGCCGGCCTGCAATGGAACGCGCACGCAGCCGTGCGCCGCATTACGCCGCTGCTGGGCGCGGCCGGCCTCTGCTTCATCCTCGCCCTGGTCGACGAAGTGGTGCTTCCCGGACCCACCAACGCGCCCATCGACAAGATGTTTGACACCAGCGCCGCAGCCTGGCTGCTGTTCGCATTCGGCGTGACCTTTGCCCCACTGTTTGAGGAGACCATCTTCCGCGGCTTCCTGCTGCCCGCCTTTGCAACCGCCTTCGATTGGTCGCTGGAAACGGCCGCTCACAAACCTCCGCCGCAGCTTGACATGCACGGCCACCCGCAATGGTCGCTCGCCGCCATGGTCTTCGCGTCCGTCATCACCAGTATCCCGTTTGCGCTGATGCATGCCGAACAGACGGGCTGGTCGCTGGGCCCCTTTCTGTTGCTGGTAGCTGTCAGCATGATCCTGTCATGGGCGCGGTTGAGTACACGGTCGCTTGCGGCCAGCGTGATAGTGCACGCCAGCTACAACTTCCTGCTGTTCTCCCTCATGCTGGTCGGCACGCATGGCTTCAAGCATCTGGACAAGATCTAAAAACAGGGAGACGGGGCACCAATTCCACTCGCCGACCTGCTGACCCACTATTGCCTGCCGTGAAACAGTTTGCGATTGATGTCTGGCCAGAACTCCTTGGCCACAAAAGCAATCGCATCCACGCCTACGTTGACCCCCCACTCCTTGCCCGTATTGCCAAAGCTCCGCTCTGCGGACGGGTAGTAGAGATTCGATAAGCCAGCCGCGGCTCCCGCGCCAACCACTTCGCTGAAGTTGAACTCCTCTTTTCCTGAATCTGTCCGCGTAATCACTGCCCGGCTCAACGCGTAGCCCGCTCGTTTGATAAATCCACCGCGGCCCAGCGTGTAGTAGCGCGTATCTTCATGCGTCAGCACGGGAACAAAAAACTCCACCATGTAGTTCTCGCTGGTCTGGTCCACTGCCGTGTGCCACAAGTAGCGCCCGTAACCCACGCCGCCATGTCCAAACTCTGGCGTGGAATTTGTCTCCAGCGAGTAGCCCGCCAGCACCAGCGGCACAAAGACCGCAGAGTAGTCGAAGGAATCGTCCGTTGCGTCCATAAACTTCTCCTTCACGCTCTCCGGATGCAACTTCTGGTCTGCACTGATGGCGCGAAAATTGGGAATAATCCCGAGGATCCGCTTGGTCTGGGGCGCAGGCTTGTCGTCCGCTGGATTGGGAGTTGCGGCCTGCTCCTGGGGGTCGTCCGGCAGGTTCACCGAATTTGAGTCTCCCGCCGATGCAGTATCAACCGCAATGAGCCCGGAACTCTGCGCCTGCGCTCCAATTGCAAGCCATCCTGGCACCAACACAAAAAGAAGGAAAGCGAAAGAAAGTCTATGCAATGAAAGATCTCTCAGAGGCCGCACAAAAAACGCCGGCCCCCACGGAATCAGTGCGAAAGAAGGGGAAGGAACTGTTTCCATGCCCAATTAGATTCACGAAAACGAAAAAGGTTCAGGGTCTTGAGTCGCAGTCATACTTTATACATCCAGGATCCGGCTTTGCCCGAACCCAACGCCTGTCCCATTACAATCAATGTCGATGCCTACCGAATCCCACTCCCAACAGCTTCTCGCCTTGCTCGCCCGCATCAGCTTCCGCCTCGGCCAGTTCAAGCTTTCCTCAGGCGGCACAAGCGATTACTACATCGACTGCCGCACCACCACCCTGCATGCCGAAGGAGGCCGCCTTACCGGCCACGCGATCCTCGAGTTGCTTGAGGTCAACAACATTGAGGCAGAAGCAGTGGGCGGACTCACGATGGGAGCCGACCCCATTGTCTCCAATGTTGCAACAGCCAGCGCCTGGCGTGCGATTCACAATCCCGGCGCGCCCTTGCTGCATGGCTTCCTGGTGCGCAAGGCGGAAAAGGCCCACGGCACCGGGCGGCGCATTGAGGGCTTTTGCAAACAGGGCGCACGCGTGGTGATTGTGGATGATGTCTGCACCACCGGCGGCTCAACCATCAATGCCCTTGATGCCGCCCGCGAAGCCGGAATGGTGATTGCCGCCGTGGTCTGCATTGTTGAGCGGCAGGAGGCCAACGGACGGCCCGCTGTCGAGGGCGCTGCGCAGGGCGCTCCCTTCCTGAGCCTCTTCACTGCGCGGGATGTCCGTGCCGAGCATATTCGACAGCAGGCCTGACCAGCGCTCACCCTTCTGCTAACAAGGCAAGTTAGGCAAACTGATCTTCGAGGGCCGCTTCCAGCCGTGGCCGATGGACGCGGATCCGGTCCGTATAGCTGATCAGTCCCAGGGTGCGGAAACGGTTCATGAAGTAACTTACCCGTGAGCGCGTCGTTCCCACCATCTCCGCCAGTGCCTCCTGCGTGATGGGCGGAATCATGGTTTGGGAATCGTTTGACTTGATCCCCTCCGCCATCAGCAGCAGGGTGCGTGCCAGGCGCTTCTCGCTGGTGTTGAAGATCTGGTCCACCAGGTCAGCCTGGGTGCGCATGCTTCGTTCTAGCAGGTAACTCATGAACCAGGCCGCGAACTCAGGCTCGCCATGCATCATGCGAGTCATGTCGTCGCGTCCCATCTTCAGTGCCGTGCAGGTGTTCACAGCCGCCGCTGTGGACACTCGCCGGGTGGAGCCGAGAGTCAGGGCTTCTTCTCCAAAAAAATCTGCCGGCGACAAGAGCTTGATCGTTGCCTGCTTTCCCTTGCCTGAAATCACGCTGAGTTTTGCACGCCCCTGCACCAGCAGGTACACGCTGTCCGCCGGATCGCCCTGTACGAAAAAGAAATCCTCCGCTTCCAGTTCAACCACTTTTTTACGTACCCCGACACGCGAAAGAAATGCGGCCGCATCAAAGTTTTTCAGAGTCTTGTCGTCCATGTTCATTCCCTCCTTCCAGGCGTTCAAAATTGGCCTGGAGTTTTGTTATTCGGGAAACAGAATCAAATCGAATGCGCATTGCTTTTCAAGCCATTCGACAAAGGAACATCCATCCATTCGCTGAGTGCAGGCATGCAATTGCCCGCCAAGGTTACAACGCTGTTCTGCGCCCGGTGAGCAGGTTCACAACCAGCACAATCAGCGCCACGACCAGCAGCAAATGGATCAGCGCTCCTGCAATGTGCAGGCTGAATCCGAGCAGCCAGAGAATCAGAAGAATTACAAAAATTGTCCAAAGCATAGGTCCTCCTCGCGCCTTAGTTTCAAGCGCGTCCTTTGAATGTATTTGCTCGTGTGTTTGGGATCAGCGGACGTGGCGCGGGCACAACTTGCTTCCCGCGCCTGTCAGCCAGAACTTGAGGTTGTTATTCTGCGGCGCGTGCCTGTTCGTGGGCATGCCGCACGGCGTCAAGAAACGGTGCAGCCGTGGGGGGAGTTGCGACCTCTCCATGCAGAATGCTGCCCGTGGAAGCATCCCGCCCATAGAATGCCTGGGTGGAATCGTCGTCGCGGCGAATGGAAGATCCATTCAGCGTAATCCCCGCAAACGCACCCTTGGCGCGCGAATAGGTCAGGATCTCGGTGTTCAGTTTCCAGTCGGTGTCAGCCGAGGCATGCCGCCCCACCGGCCCCGCTGCTGCGGAGGCATCGGCGCCAACTTCGAACTTGCTCGAAAGCAGCTTGTTCATGCCGGCATCTCCCTGCAGCACCATCACCAGGTCGACGCCTTCCACGCCGATCTGCAATCCCCAGCTGCCGCCTGTGATGGCGAAGAATGCTGGAGCGCTCCAACCACTTGCGGTGCGGCAGGTTGCAACGCCGCGTCCGCCCTGAGCGCCAAAAACAAGGCCGCCCTTGATCATATGCGGCACCACTGCAATGCACTTGGCATGGTCGAGCACCTCTTCAGGAATTCCCTTGTCGGGTGCGGACATAACCTCATTCAGGACAGCGCCGGCGTGAGCCAGACGCGCATTGGTTGCTTCCACAGGCGACTCCGCCCGGGCAACAGCCGCCAAAGTCAAAACAAACAAACACAAAACTACCTTCTTCATTTTCTCTCTCCTTTGTGGTCTCATTCTTGGTAGTAAATGCCCAAGTCTGGCAATTCCAGTCAGTCTTACTTGCAGTCAGTCTTGCTGTCCCGGCCGCGTGTCTCGGAACCCATTCCGAAAGCCTGGGTCGCCCTCCGTGGTGGCGGAATCTTTCTTTTCGAGGTCCGCTTCCGCCTGCAACGTGCGCAGCGCATCTTTTACGCCGCACCATGCCAGCTGGGCCTTGCCCTTCATCTCCTGGGCCAGGCCTTCCACCTGCGCAGTTGAGTCGCCGGTCCACTCACCCACCTGGCGCTTGGCGCGTCCCGCAATCTCGTTGATGGTGCCTCTCAGGCGTTCCCCGTCGAGTCGATTTACAGCTACTGGTGAATGCTCTGTTCTTCCGTGCATGATTCACTCCTCCCGGCGAATTTCGCCATCGTGCGTTCATCGTGCACCTGTTCCATCGCAATTCCCGGGCCATTCGCATGAATACGATGTAACCAAAAGAAAATAAAAGATTTGCCTCGGCCGTCAATGATCTTCGCACTGTGTCAATAATCGTGTAATTCTTACCTGACTTGGAAAGAAAAGGGGCAGAACGCACAAAGAGCCTGCTTCCCAGAGCAGGCCCTTTGCGCGCACTGCCGGCTGACTTCTCCGATCCCGCCGGCAAGCGAAGTCAATCGGTCATTTGCCGGGAACGGAACATACCGATTCCCTGGCTCTATTGTCGAAGTGCTTGAATCACCGCCCAGTCCCATTGAGCAATGTACTTGTAGCCGGCGCCGTTCAAATGCAGTGAGTCAACTGCAGTGAAAGCCTCACCAGCCTTGTAACTCGCAGGAGTCGTTGAGGCGTAACCTCGTGTGCACGCAGTTACACTTCCTTCTGAAAAGGCGTTGATATATATCTTCTCGGCCCCTATGGTCATCGTCATCCCCAGGCCAAAGTTCGGAGAGCCCTGGCCACTCAGGCCAGTTACCGGGATATCACAGGTGGAAGAATCGATGTCCGCGGTAATCGCCCCGGCCGTATCCTGCGCGCGAAACAGCGCCGGCGTCACCCCGTGGCCACAGTCAATCACACTCTCCGGGTCGGCCTGGGTTGACGCCAAGGGACATACCGAGGAGACAAACATTCCGTCGATATCAATTGCTTGGGTTGGGTAGGTGGCAGCCTCCCATGCATTCAACGTGTCGATGGCGCTGCGTATCGTACCGCCGCCGATCCATTGATTGGGCGTGTTTGCGTAAGGGATTCCCTGAAGTGCCCCGCTTTTTGAGCATGGCATTGCCATCATGGCTGTAATGTCCGCCTCAACAGTGTCAGTGAAACCGATGTTGTTGTACCCGCCCTCAATGACGCATGTCGCCGTGTTGATTCCCGCGTCCGAAAGATTGGTCTGCCAGGTTGGGTTGGTGAATGTGCCGCCGGACGTGAGCATGTGCGGCGTAAAGTTAAACCCGCTCCCTCCTCTGCAATCGACTGGGCAAGTCAGGATTCCACTGACGCCGCCGAGCGATCCCGGCAGGTTGGCCTGGTATTGGTTGTAGACGCCATCCACTTGCCCCTGCACATTTGGATTCTGGCCGGGCGAAAAAGAAACTTCGACCCCGCCGCAAGACGAAGCGTCCGAGCAAGCCGGGATCGTTACACTCCCAACAGCATTCGCGGACTCCGCCCCGATTCCAATCGCGATCTGCGTAGATGTCGTGCCAGGCAAGCCAAGGTTGTACGCTATCTCTCCGCTCAGGAGTTGCAGGAAATATGGCGTGGTGTCCAGGTAGTCCCCGTCCTGACCGCCCGCCACCAGCGAGTCGCCCGGTTCGAAGATTTTGCCTGATGCGCTCACCGTCAGCGTAACTGACGCGGAAGCGGTGGAGTAGTCCACCGTGTCGGTAGGCGTGAAGGTCGTTTTGAGGGTCGTGTTCCCTGCTGTGGTCAGCACAGTTCCAGCCTCTGGCGAATAGACAAACGTGCCTGCAACAGAAGCAGTCGCATCCAGCTGCGTTGCGCTCAAAACCGTGCCCACAGGTACGGCCGCAGGTGTGGCCCAGGTAATCACTGATGCAGTCGGGGACGGGGCCGGATTCTCCGAACCTTTGTTGCCGGAACCGTTGTTCCCTGAGCCGCACCCGGCCACGGCCAGGGCAGCCGCCATCACCAGACCTGCCTTCAAGATTTTCAACATTCGCTTTCTCATCAGCCCAGCGCCAGCAGAAATTGAATTCAGCCTGTGTAGCCGTCTCATAGCTCATCGGGCAAATTGCCTGCTCCGATTTCAGGGGAATTTTCGTCTTCCTTGCGCCTCCCTCGTTATGCTAGCAGTAGGCTTTGCTCCCCATGGACTTCTACGAAAAAATCCGCACCCTCCCCACCCAGCCCGGCGTCTACCTCTACAAAAATGCCGAGGGCGAGGTGATCTACGTCGGCAAAGCCAAGAACCTGCGCTCGCGGGTGCGGTCGTACCTTCTGGAGGCTTCCCAGGCCAACGCTAAGACCGGCTCCCTGATGCGCGAGGCCGTCGATCTCGAATACATCCTGGTGGCCAACGAGCAAGAGGCGCTGGCCCTGGAAAACAACCTCATCAAGCAGCGCAAGCCTCGCTTCAACATTCTGCTGCGCGATGACAAGACCTACCCCTACGTCAAGCTCACGCTCGCCGATCGCTACCCCAAGGTCTTCGTCACCCGCCGCCTGCGCAAGGACGGCGCCGCCTACTACGGCCCCTACTTTCCCGGCAACCTCGCCTACCGCATCGTCGAGCTCATCCATCGCAGCTTCCTTATCCCCAGTTGCAAAGTGGATCTCTCGCGCTATCACCCCCGCGCCTGCCTGCAGTACTACATCCACCGCTGCCTGGGCCCTTGCGTGGAAGGCTTCACCACTCCTGAGACCTATGCAATGGCCGTCCGCGACGCGCAGCTTTTTCTGGAAGGCCGCGCCGGCGAGCTTGAGCGCTCACTGACTGCGCGGATGATGGCCGCTGCCGAAGCCGAGCATTTTGAAGCCGCCGCACGCCTGCGCGACCAGCTCTCCACCGTACACCAGTTGCAGGAGAAGCAGCGCATCGCCACTGCCGAGCAGGACGACGATGCCGACGTCTTCGGCTACCACTTTGAAGATGGCAGCCTGGCGGTCAACCTGTTCCATGTGCGCGCCGGAAAGATTGTCGACCGCCGCGAATTCTTCTGGGAAGACCTGCCGGAACTGCTCGAAGTGGCAGAAATTCTGGGTGCCCCATCCATTCCGCAGCCTTTGGCGGAATGGGTGGGAAACGATGCACCCGACCCAATATCGGAATCTTCCCGGACCCCATTCCACGCCGGCTCCGTCTTCAGTGCGCTCCTCAAGCAGCTCTACATCGATCAGCACTACGTCCCCCGCACCATCCTGCTCCCTGTCGACTTCGCCGACCGAGAGTCTCTGAGCAACCTGCTCACCGAGCGCACCGGCCATCGCATCGAAATTGCCGTCCCCCAGCGCGGGGAAAAGCGCTCTCTCGTCGACCTGGCAGCCCAGAACGCGCGCCAGTCGTACACGCAGCGCTTCCGCGTCCTCGAGCCCAGCCGCAAGGCTATTCAGGAGACCCTGGCCGACCTGCTCATGCTGCCCGAGCTGCCCCGCCGCATCGAGTGCTTCGACATCTCGCATATTCAGGGTGCGGAGACCGTCGCCTCCCTGGTCGTATGGGAATACGGCAAGATGAACAAGGCGCTCTATCGCAAATTCAAAGTAATGACGGTGCTTGGAGTGGACGACTTCGCTTCCATGCGTGAAGTCGTAACCCGCCGTTACAAACGCCTCCTCGAACAAAACGGCGGCCCCGCCGAGTCCCCACTCGGCACCAACATCAGCGTGAAGGACCCGGCTGCTTTGAAAGGGCACGACTTCAGTCGTACCGAAAAAGACTCCCGAAAGAATGATGGGGCTTTAGCCCCCGATGGAAGAGTTACCAAAGAACCCCAAACTCTCCCCAGCCTAATCCTCGTCGATGGCGGCCTCGGCCAGCTCCACGCCGCCGCCGAAGCCCTCGAATCCCTCGGCCTCACCAGCCAGCCACTCGCGTCCATTGCAAAGCGAGAAGAAGTCATCTACCTCTACGGCCAGGAAGACGAGCCCATCGTTCTCGATCGCCGCTCGCCCGTGCTTCATCTCATCCAGCTCATCCGCGACGAGAGCCACCGCTTCGCTATCGGCTACCACCGCCAGCGCCGCGCCATGCGAGACCGCGATAGCGAGCTACTTAACATCCCCGGCGTAGGCGCGCAGACAAGACAGCGCCTCCTAAGCCACTTCGGCAGCCTCCGCGACATTCAGCAAGCCACCGCCGAATCTCTGGCCGCTGTGGTGCCCCGCAAAACCGCCGAATCGATCTACAACCACTTCCACCAGACGGCGTCGATTAGCAAATAAGCATATAAAGACGTCATCGTTTGATGCTAATGTATATGCACGGAGGCGCTCATGCGCACAACACTTTTCCTTGATGATGATCTCGTCGCCCGAGCCCAGGAGTTTACCGGCATCGCTGAGAAAACTGCTCTGGTCCGTGAAGCACTCAAAACTCTCATCCAGTTCGAAGCCGGTCGCCGCCTCGCCGCCTTGGGAGGTACCATGCCGGACCTTGAAGATATTCCCCGCAGGCGTGCCACCAATCAATGATCCTCGCCGATACCTCCGTCTGGATTGACCATTTCCGCATGAATGTTCCGGAGCTTCATGCGGGGCTTGCTCGGAACGGGGTCGTCATTCACCCCTTCGTAGCGATCGAATTGGCCCTCGGTTCACTTCGTGACCGGCAACAGACACTCGCTTTCCTGGAACTGCTCCCCCAGTCCCAGGTGGCTCAGCATTCCGAAGTCCGGAACATGATTGAATTCCACAAAATGTACTGCAAGGGCATTGGCTTCGTTGACGCTCATCTTGTCGCGTCCTGCCTCCTCACACCCGGAACCCTGCTCTGGACTCGCGATGCCGCCCTGAGTCGCATAGCCCGATCCCTTGGAATTCTGTTTTCCCCTTCGACACCTACCGCCTTAATTCCATAGGCACCTGCCGACGGAAGGAGCTGGGCAATTTATCGCGAGCCTCAGCCCTTGATAGAATTGCCATCCATGCCAATCCAAGCTGACTTCACCCTCTCTTTCGACGATTACCTTGCCGCGCAGCGCCTCCACAACACGCGCAGCTGGGGACCGCGCACCTGGCAAGTCTTAAGTCGCACGTTGGTTCCAGCCTTGGGCGTCGTGTTCATCGCACTCGGACTTCTAATGATTGGGCCGAAGGTTTCCTGGTTTGCCGTCTGCTATGTAATCGGGGCCGGGATCTTCTCCCTTTTCTATCCGCTCTACATGCGCTTTCGATACAAACGACTTTATCGGCGCAGCCTGACCAATGGCGGAAACTGCGCGGTAAAATTTGACTTCGATGGTATTCAGACCGCCGGAAGCAACTCAAAAAGCGAAATTGGTTGGAAGGCAATCACTCATTTCCGCGAGAATAACCAGATATTCCTCCTCTACCTCGCTCCCGCACGATTCCTGAGCCTCCCCAAGCGCGCCTGTACCGCTGCCCAGATCGAGGATGTCAGAGCTCTTTTCGCTCAATGCATCAGCCCCCCCGCCAACGTTTGACCAATTGCCGTCTGTGAACTATAGTTAACATATAATCGAGGTCCGCAGGACGGACTTCTTTTCCCGCTGGATCAACCAGCTACCGGATAATCAGGCAATAGCGCGGATTCTCACCCGAATCCACCGCCTCTTGCTCGGCAACTTTGGAGACGTAAAGTCTGTCGGTGGAAACGTGAGCGAGCTTCGCATCGACTACGGACCGGGTTATCGCGTCTAATTGACGCGAATTGGCTCGCAGATTGTTCTACTGCTCGCTGGCGGGACGAAGAGGACGCAAAAGAAGGACATCGACCGCGCCAAGGCATTGGCCAAGGAGATCGACCATGGCTCTTGAGAATGCCCCCTGGGATCCCGCCGAATACCTGTCCACACCCAGCCGCATCGCCGCCTATCTCGAAGCCGCCTTTGAAGACGGCGACCCCTCGCTCATCGCCGCCGCCCTTGGCGACATCGCCCGAGCCATCGGCATGACCCAACTCGCCTCCCAAGCTGGAGTCACGCGCGAGGCCCTTTACAAAGCCCTTTCACCCACGGGCGATCCACGCCTCTCCACCCTTCTTGGGGTCGTCCGCGCTCTGGGCCTCAAACTCACCCCCCACGCTGCTTGAATTCCTGAATTCCTTTGAGCTACCACCTCTTCGCCTACGGCACCCTCCTCCCCGGCCTCGCCCCAGCCGAGATCGCTCCTGTCGTCGCCAAACTCCATCCCATCGGCGAAGGCCACCTGCATGGCACCCTCTACCTCCTCGGACACTACCCCGGCCTCGTTCTCACTCCTGTCACCGGACAGGTTCACGGCATCGTCTTCCGGTTGCCCGAGGACCCCGACACCGCCACACGAATCCTCGCCCAGCTCGACCTCTATGAAGGCTTCTACCCCAACGCCCCAGCCGACAGCCTCTTCCGCCGCGTCCTCCACCCCGTCACGCTCGAAACCGGCGATATCCTCGATTGCTGGGTCTACCTCTTCAACCAGCATCCCGGCTCGGCAAGAATTCTCAAAGACGGCCGCTTCCCCCCAACCAGCCCCCAACCCTAGCCGCCTCAGATGCTCTTCATATCATTTTTAGGAGTTCCGGCCTGTACGTTTTCCCCGATTCGCACCATGCTTTCTGCGGATAGGCAGGGCTGCCAACTCGATCCGCTGCCGGCATGGTTGCCCGCTGCGGCGTACCCTCATTTCGTCGCCGGAAACTCCTGCCTCTTCCCCGCCATGCGCGTAACAACCTTCGAGATATACCCATCCCCGTTGAATGCGTCGCCAGGAATTGCGCCGATGAAACGAACCAGCCCGGCATGGTCCACCACTATCCCCAGCGGAAAGTCGATTGCCCCAAACGCCTGCGCCGTGGTCGCGGGAACAACCAGCGTCGCCGTCCCTTGCAATTCCTTAAGTTCCGCCTCGCGCACCACCGGATCGGTTGCGTCAGATTCGTCGGAAAACATCAGGCCATACGTATGAATCGGCACATCGCCGTTCACTGCGGCAAACTGCGTCAGCGTCTTCATCATCCTGCGGCATTGTGTGCACCACTCGGGAAATAGCACCAACACAGTCGCCGCGCCAAAGTCAGGATTGATCAACGGCCTCGCCTTCGCCGACATGAGCGACTTCTGCACCTCGATCTTCGGCAATCGGCTTCCCAGCAGCCGGTATTGGAGCTCGATTGCATCCGTCCGCTGTCGCTCCTCGGCTGGAATTGCCCCCGCCTGCTGCAGCGCGCCCTGCACATCGGCAAAGGCACTCGCCGCCGCCGTGTCGTCTCCCGCATAGCGCTCGAAAAACGCCAGCTCCATTGCCGACTCGTACAGCGTACCAGCACCAATCCCAATGTCCCTGTGCGCAGCCTTCAGCGGAACTCCCTGCCCCAGCGCCTGCACAATCGCTGCATGCTCCAGCGTCGCAAGCGTCAACGCTGCCGGATTGCCCGTCTGCTCCAGGTAGTCCTTCATCGAGCGCAACGCATACGAAACCTCAGCGTCATAAGGCAGCTTGCGCAGCATCTCGCGCGCAGTCGCCGTAGCCAGATCCACTGCGTTCAGATGCAGCAGCGCGCTCATGCTCAACGTGTATGCCTGCGCCCGATGCGCCTCATGCCCGCTGCTCATATAGGCCTGAGCCGCGGTATTGGCGTCGTTCCAGTCCTGGCCGAAGGAACAAAGCCGCGCCAGGTCAAACAAATCGTCGCCCGTGTAACTCTCCGGCCTGGTTTGCATACATGCCGCACGCGCCTTGCTCATCCCCACATTCAAAGCGCCCAGCTCGGCGTCAGACCAGTTGTCCAACGAACTGCGCACCACATCCAGCGGCTGCATCGCATCTTTGTAAATCGCGCCCGGCAACTCCGTTGAATTCGCGGACTGGCCAACCGACGCGGGAGCGGCGCTCTGCTCGACCTGCCGGGTTGGCGCGGCAACGGTCTGTGCTGGCTCAGCAGCGGACGTCTGCCCCTGCGCAAACCAGGGCAATTCCGCCGCTGCAAACACAAGTGCCAACTGGCAACTGCGTGCAAGCAGGGAGCGCTTATTCCGAGTTAGCCGGTGAAGATGCAGAAATTGCGGCATGACCGGTTAGACACCGCCACCACCCGCAAAGTTCCCCGCAGCACCGTTCGACGGCGCCGATGCAAGGCCCACTCATGCTCCTCATCCGCATGCCGATAACCAGCTCAAAGGGGACAATGGCGCCGCGCAGTTCAGCGCGTGGAAGCAGCCACCCCATGGAGTTCCGTCCCCATGCCGAGGCCGCCCCATACACCGGATTCCACTCCCATTGCGCTTCGCGATGGAGCGCTGTTGCTAGCGGTCATCAGCCCAGACCGGCAGCGACACATCCTGGCCTCGGGTGCGCTGGCCCGTTGCGGAAACGTGCACATCCGCGACATTGATGCCGATACCGCAACGATCGAAGAAGTGAGGGACCGGCTCGGCCAATCCTTCGACGGCGTCCTTATCGATCTCGACGTAGAGCCGCGCCGTGCTCTGGCCCTGGTGGAAGGCCTCTGCATCGACAGTGCTCTGATTGTTATGGTCTTCTCTTCCCGCATTGACCCTGAGCTTTTGCTTCACGCCATGCGTGCCGGCGCGCGGGAGTTCTTCACCGTCCCGTTCCAGCACGACGCCATTGCCAAGGCGCTGGTGTGGGTCTCCGCGCACCGCCGCCCCGCACCCCCCACCAAGTGCGCCAATGGCCGCCTGCGCATTTTTTTCGGCTCCAAGGGCGGCGTCGGCGTCACCACGCTGGCCTGCAACTTTGCCGCTGCGCTGGCCACACGATCAGAGCAAAGCACACTGCTCATCGACCTCAACCTGCTGCTCGGCGACGCCGCGTTAAATCTCGGCATCCTCGCGCCCCACTCCGTCGCCGACGCCCTTGAGCATGCTCAACACCCCGATGCAAAACTCTTCGATTCCCTGCTCGTTCGCCATTCGTCCGGACTGTCAGTGCTCGGTGCGCCTGAAGAGGTGCCCAACACCGTGCCATCCGGCGCCCAGATCGGAAAGCTGCTCGCCGTTGCCCGCCTCCAATTCGACAACATCGTCATCGACGCCGGCAAAAAGATCGACCTCCGCCAGATGCATCTCTTCGTCTCGTCGGCAACTGCCTATCTCGTCACCCAGGTCGGCATTCCGGAACTGCGCAACGCCAATCGCCTCATCGCGCAGTTCTCGCCGGAAGACAGCCCAAAGCTCGAGATTGTCATCAACCGCTACCAGTCGCGCTTCCTCGGTCTCACCGACGAGCATCTTGCCAAGGCTCTCACCCGGCCCGTGCGCTGGAAGATTCCCAACGACTTCAAGGCGGTCAGCGCCATGCAGACGACTGGAATGCCGTTCGTCTTTCAGGATTCGTCGATTGCCGCCGTGATCCGGCAAATGGCTGACGCCGCCTGTAAGGCTCCCGTCCTCGTTGTAAGCAAGGATGTAAGCAACCCGCCCCAATCCCATGCCACAAGCGGATTCGGAGCACCGCGCAAAGCGCCTACCCGCAAATTCGGCGCCGAAGCATCGCTCGCCGCCTCGGGCCACGATCACTGATCCGGACATCCCTCTCCTGCTTCAGTCGCCCTTCACGTCGGTCGGCCAGCGGCTACAAACTCCCTGTGGCTGATCGCAACCCGCTTCCCGCATGCGTGGCAATCGAAGTCCTTGGTGCCGGCTAGGCTATTCACGATGACGCCACACCATGGACACTTGCCCTGCAACGCGCCCAACCCGATCATCGGCCCCAGCAGCGGCGCAAACACCGCAGCCAGAATCATCGGAATCCCCAGAATCGCGCCCAATCCGGTCAGGCAAAGCATGGTTCCCACAATCACCAGAATCGGCACCGCCAGCATCCCGAACAGCATTCCAGAGAATCCGCCCTTCAGCGGTGCCCTCTCCGCCGGCTCATGCACTCTCTCCGCGTGGCTCTCGACCACACATCCCTTGCCGCACTGCGGGCAAAACCTCCACAGCGACTCCATTCCAGCACCGCATTTTAAGCAATGAACTTCCATGGCTTGTCTCTCCTTTCGCCTCATCCACATCCGGCGCAAGCAGTCCGCCACGGCCGCTCCCGCACCGTTCGCAACCAAAGAGAGTACGCAGCCAAGCCAAACTCGTCAGTGCCCATTGTCACGTCTTTCCCGCGGGTGCGAGTACAATCTCCCGGTGCCCGCTTTTGCGTTTTTTATCGCGCGCAAAAACGGGAGCCACCAGGCCCGCTCAAGCCCCGGCAGTTGGGGCTCCAGGTCCTGAATCGCTTCGCGAACCACCACATATCGCTGAACCCAGGAGAAACCGTGCGCGCCTTCAGGAACCTATGCTGCTCCTTCCCTGCTCTTGTTGCCCTTGCCTTCCTCGCTTGCTCCATCACCCAGGCTCAGACCGCTCCAGCCGCGCAAACACCGCCGCTGCCCCACGCCAAGCAGATCCACCTCAAGCATGTGCTGGTCATCGGGCAGACCAAGGGCTGGGAGCACGACTCAGTGTCCGACGCCATGGCCGCCATCTATAACCTGGGAAAGGAAAGCGGCCTGTGGGACACCACCATGCGCACCGATACCAAGTCGATTACCAAAAAGGACCTCGGCAGCAACGCCAAGAACCTCGGCTACTTCGACGTAATCGTCTTCACCAGCACGACCGGCGAACTCGACCTGGACGACAGCCAGAAGGCCGACATGCTGTCCTTTATCCACGAAGACGGCAAGGGCTTCGTCGGCATCCACGCCGCGCTCGACACCAACTACAACTGGCCGGAGTACGGCGAAATGATCGGCGGCTGGTTCGACCAGCATCCCTGGATGACCTTCAACGCGCCCATCCTCAACGAAGATCCGAGCTTTCCCGCCGTGCGCCACCTGCCCGGCGCGTTTGTGAAATATGACGAGATCTACCAGCCCAAGGCCTGGTCGCGCGACAAGGTCAACGTGCTGCTATCGCTCGACCCCGCCAAGCTCAACTACGACAACAATCCCCGCATCCACCGCGCCGACCACGACTTCCCCGTAGCCTGGAGCAAGAGCTACGGCAAGGGACGCGTCTTCTACTCCACCCTCGGCCACACTGAAGAGTCCTGGGACGATCCCGACATCCGCACCATGTACTTCGAAGCCGTCAAGTGGGCGCTCGGCCTGACCGAAGGCAGCATCGCCTCGCACCCGCGGCCCACGCCAAGCCACTAAGGCTCGCTTCCCGATTCAACCTCGTCAGGTCAACGTTGGCCTGGCCCGCGCTATTGCACTGTGAGGGTGACAGTTCCAGTCTCGGTGAGAGTTCCCGCGGTGCCGGTTACGGTAATTGTGTAGGTTCCCGCCGTGGTGCCGGGGTTGCCCCCGCCTGTGCTTCCACCGCCGCAGCTGGCAATACCGGCGGCCAGGGCCACAAGAAGCAGCAGCATTCCCAGCGTGGTTCGCCATCTCCGGCGCTGCGCTGGGACGCCGCACAGCATCACGAGCGCCAAGGCAGCTCCGCCAGCCGATGGCCAGATCAGCTTCCTGGTCTGGTTCAAAGCTGAAGTGGCTGCCGCGGTGGCTACAGTCAATGTGGCCGTTTGTGCCGTCGTCCCAGTGATCGTGACCGATGGCGCCAAGCTGCATGTCGCCGGATCGCTGGCCGCAACAGGTGCAATGGCGCATGTCAGGGTAATTGCCCCGGTGAATCCGGCTACCGGCGTCAACGTAACGGTGGAGGTATTGCCTGTGGTTGCACCCGGCGCTAAGGTTATCGCTGTTCCGGCGATTGTGAAACTTGGCGGGACAGTCGCGGCAACGAGTCCGATTGCTACGGAGGTGCTCGCCGTGTTGTTGCTGTCGCCGGGATAGCTCGCTACAACCTGGTGCGTGCCGCTGCCCACTGGCAGCATGATGCCGGTCGCAGTTGCGACAGCGCTCTGGGTGGTCGTCAGGAAGATGGAAACGTTGTTGCTTCCATCCCCAGAGAGCAGGTCCGGGATGCCATCCCCGCTGAAATCGGCAACCGCCCAGGGATCGATGTTCGGGTTAGCTGCCAGAATAGGGCCGGCTGAAGCCACGGCAAACGTGCCATCCCCGTTGCCGAACAGGATGGCGAAGTTCCCATTTGCCAGCAAATCGGGCGACCACACCGCCAAGTCCGGCTTTCCGTCGCCGTTGAAGTCTCCGGTCACCAAGGTAAAGCCAATAACGTCAATCATGAACATTGAACCCTGCACAGGGACAGGGAGTGCAGGTCCCTCAGTAAACGTGCCGTCTCCGTTGCCCAGCAGGATAGTGAAAGACCCGGAGCTACACCCGGCAGAGCCATAGTTCGTCACGGCCAGGTCCGCAATGCCGTCCCCATTGAAATCCGCAACTGAAAGGGAAGTTGGATTGCAACCGACAGTTGAACTGGCGGGAACAGCAGTAAACGTGCCGTCCCCTTTGCCGAGCAGGATATCGACACTTCCACTCCGGTCACGATCCGGATAAGCAATGGCCAGGTCAGGGATACCATCCCCGTTGAAGTCTCCTACTGTTGCGGAACTGGGATATGTGAATATGTACGTGGTAGAGATGGGGGTCCCAGCCATAAAAGTGCCGTCCCCATTGCCGAGCAGCATCACGTACGACCAGTACCCCCCGCCACCAGCCATAAAAGCCAGATCCTGAATGCCGTCCCGGTTGAAATCGGCTACCGCGACGGAAATGAGACTTTGGTATGTTGACAATCCAGTACTGGTTGAACCAGCGCCGGCTGTAAACGTGCCATCCCCGTTGCCGAACAGCATCCCATACGACCAGTACCCCCCGTCACTAGCCAACACGGCGATATCCAGGATGCCGTCTCCATTAAAATCCGCGATGGCGATTGGAGTGCCTGATGTGGCCGTGCTGATGGGAGCACTTGCAAACGTGCCGTCTCCGTTGCCCAGCAGAATATTGACCGCATCGATGCCCTGATCGGCTACTGCCAGATCCGGGATACCATCTCCGTTGAAATCTCCCACAGCGAGGAAATCGAAACCGTTTCCCGTTGCAGGGTTCGAGACATTAAAAAAACCCGGCCCTGGCGCCTGTGCGCTCAGGGTCGCAGTACCCAGCACTGCATTGCCATTGCTCGTATCGAGGAACGATACCTTCCCCGTCGGCGCTGTGCCGGCCGCCCCGCCAACCGTGGCCGTCAGCGTGTAGTTGCTTGCGCTGCCGCTCTGCGCAATGCCGGTACCCGTCGGGGAGAGACCAGTCACCGCCAGGGGGACTGTTGCCGAAGTGCTGCCCGCATCGTTGGTTGTCCCGGCAAAAACAGCTTTGTAGCTATGGCTCCCCACCCCGGGCCTGAAATTCAAGGTAGCTGTTCCGGCCATCGTCAGTTGCGATGTACCCAGAATATGGATGTCTTCGCAATGCGCCGCGGTTGCAACGCAAAAGAGGACCTGCCCGCGGGTTACCGCAGCACCGCCTGAGGCAACAGTTGCCGTCAATGTGACAACCGCCCCCGAGGATACGGTCGTAACCGCGCTGCCACCCGAGGTCACCGTCAACGTCGTCGTAGTGGGCTGAGCAGCGCCGGCCAAAACCGCGACCACCCCCAGAAGAAACACCAACACCGAAGTGATTCGCGCACTTCGAATGCCTGCGTGGGGCATTCTCTGAATCCATTTCCAGAGAGCTGCGATTCCGGCGCTCGCCGTCAGACTGTGCGAATCACCGGCCGACTCAGAAAACTCCAGCGGTGGCGCCCCCACTAGGGTTTGCCGATCACTAGGAATTGTCGATTTGGCGAAGGAAGGGACCAGCGAACACAGGAAGAAAAAATCGGAGCGAGAAGTCACCCTCATCGAGAAACCTCCATGACGGCAAGCGAGCTTTGTGTGGCACTTCGAGCCTGGCGAAAATCTGCGACAGAAATGCTATGTGCGAATTGAGAGTGTAACGGATTCCGTTGCTCAGGTGACTGCGATTTTCAAATGCCGGTCGCTTGCGAAGAATCGCGCTAGAACCACGTTACTGATATAACGCGATTCTGGACTGCTTTCCTTCATTTTCTGATGCGCCGACCCAAAAGCGCCGTGCGCCCCGGCAGAAAATCTCTGCTCAATTTCGGAAATCTGTGGGACAGATTGGATGTTCCTCGGTGGCTAGCCCCGTCCCAAGTGGCGTTTTCAACACACAATCAGGGTGCCCCCGGTCCCTCGCCTCTGGGGACCGGGGAGAAAAGCCCAGTCTCCGCAAGCTCCTTGCCAGCAGCTTTGTATCAGCGCATAACTTCAGTCATGCCGAAAAGATGCTGAAAAGTGAGTGGGTTTTAACCCCTGCAAAACCGGCCCCCATCAATGCTCCCCGTGCCCCATCCATTCGGACCCATCGCGGGATGGAGTTGCCGACGAAAATCCTACCCCGTCCACCGTCACCGAAGGCCAGGGACCGGGGTCAACCTCAACGAAATAAGTTTCCTTCGTGAGATCGGGGCCACCGCCAGCTAAAATTGCTGCAAATAAGCATTTGGAGCGGCCCCCTAATCGCCCAGTCCAACCCAATTTCCCGGAGCATCGGCGAGCATCCGGTTTCATGTCGCCTCTTTACCCATCGACTCGAATTCACGAAGACTCAGCTTCTGGAGATGGTGGCTGACTGCTGGACTGCCGTTGATTTCTAGATGGGGAGCAGTTCCTCGGAAATAATATCGCTGCCACCCTCGCTTTACGGCATCCGTGTCGTGGCTTTGAAGCCTTTCATTGAAATTCCGAAAGCTTTCCAACCACAGCTCGAAATGTTCCTTTGTCTCGGAGTCTTGATTTATGTCAATGATGCATGGACGTAGCGTCTGCAACAAGTCGAACTTTAGCGGCGCGATCATGCAAATCGGTTCACCTTTACTGAATTCCACCCACGTATGCTGCCGCGTGAATTGCCAATTCATCGACACGCCCGCAACGGCCCAATCTGTTTCGACCACCGCCTCTAATGGTGCGATAGCGTCTTTAGGCGAATTCGAAGGCCCTCGGATTAAGAGCGCGACCCCCGGGGGCGTACGAAACAAGAACGGCAGCGAAAAAGTGAGAATCCCCTCGCCAAAATGACTAATTGCCGAAAATGGGGGGCTACCCTCGCACTCAACAATAAGCGCGTCCACGCCCTTATGACCGAGCCATTTAGCTCGCACCGGCCGGTCGTTTACGATGAGCCAGCCAGCTTCGTTTGCGATCTTCATGGGAAGACACCTGTGTGCAAAGCCGCCATTCGTCGTTTTCATCCAGTCGCGCGATGCAGGAGACGGAATCAACTGCATATCGACGCGATGCCCCACTCGATAGGCGACGAGTTCATTAGTCAGCTGTCTCAGTTTGCTCCTCATTTCCATCCGGGCGTTGCGTTGCGGTCAATCTGAAATGGTTAGCCGGTTTTGTCAGTTCGACGGCGGGCAACTGGGGGGCGGGCAACTGGGGGGCGGGCAACTGGGGGGCGGGCAACTGGGGGGCGGGCAACTGGGGGGTGGGCAACTGGGGGGTGGGCAACTGGGGGGTGTAGCAGACCCACCTGTGTAGATACCAGTTGTGAGCGCATAGATGTACCAGGCGGAGGATGCGGCAAATCCACCAATAAATACGCCTGGCACCCCTCCAATTGATCCGCCCGCGGCTGCTCCTAGAATCGTGGCATACGCCCAGTCGCCGACCGGGTTGGTTGGATCAGGCCCAAATGCATTGGGGGGGGCCATTTAGATGCACCTCGCATGCGTTGCCGCTTCAACAGTCCGAGTAACTGCACCAAGGGTAGTTGCAAGCGCACGAGCGACTTCCCCTGGGTCATCGTCGAGCAGGTGCTCTAAAGCTCGCTTAATCTCTTTGACTCGCTCTGCGTCCATTTCTCCTCCAACTATGATTTCGGAAAGCGAACCAAGCCTCTCTTCTTCCCTGCTTGTGATCAAGTTTTTCAAATGAAGTTGGGCTATGGCAGTCCTCAGAACCGAGGCCCTTGTGAGTTGAAGATTCTCAAAGTCACGACCGATCGTTTGGTCCATCTCGTGATGAAAATGGTGAACAAGTGTGCTGAATTCGGCTTGTTGCCTCTTGTGAAAGCTATCCATTGTGATTCTCCTCTCACTTAAAAACCTGTCTTGGCCCCATGGGACTGATTTGAGGGTCTGCGTGCCTCCCGCTCTATCGCGGCGTCGATTGCGGCGGAAAGTCCCGCGTGATCTGGCGCTCCTACCAGGAGCCTGTCACCGACGATAAGTGCCGGTGTTCCCGTGACACCCAATGTGCTCGCGAGTCGACGGTCTCGCTGAAGAGCCATCTCAACGTCTTTGTTTTTGCTCTGCTCAAAAAGGACCTTTGGATTCAACCCGATACTCTTGACTGCATCGTCGATCGCCACGCGGTCCCCGTGGCCAGGAACCCGGGTAAAGACAGCCGCATAGTAGTCTGCAAAGCGGCCCTGCCGCGCAGCCGCGAGCCCCAAACGCGCAGCATAAAGGGAATCTGGACCAAGCACGGGAAGATTCTTGAATACAATCCGCACCCGCTTGTCGTGCTGCGCCAAATCCTCCAGGAGAGGAGCCGCACTCTTGCAATATGGGCATCGAAAGTCAAAAAACTCTACGATCTCAACTTTGCCTCGTGGGTTACCCAGCGCCTGAGAGTGTCGATCCGCGAAGATTTCTGTCGAGTTCGCATGAATCGTTGCGGCCATTTCTGACTGTTCGCGGAATCTGTTCCTTGCTGTTTGAGCGCCAAGACCAGCGGCGACCTTCTCCGGACGCATCTCAAGGCACCTTGAGATGACATGGCTATTGCTCAGCGGGTCGCGGCCAGTCAGGGTGCTCGACGACCCCGGCAAGATAGAAGCGAAAGCCTCGGCTCTCGTTGAAGGGACGACATCAGGATCAACCCTTCTTCGGCATTGCTGGGCGGGACGGCATGTACCGTCGCCTGGCGAGGAATTGGAAGGACACTTGCCATTGCTGGGAACGCACAGGCAACTGCCATTATTCTCGATTTGGGCATTGTCATAACAGGTGAAATCAGACAGTCCGCTCTGCGTTGTGACGCAAGCATTCTCCGGGGCGAGAATGGTATTCGGATAGGTTGTGCCGGGATTGGCATTGCAGCCATCCATGTATGGATAACACGGAGAGTACCCCTGAGTGTGGCCGCAATTAGCGGTGCATACCAACTGATTGCCGGCTAATGTCGGATGGAGGTCTGGGTAATCCACCTTGCATCCGTTGGGTTGCTGTTGCGCTTGGTAATTGCAGACAGACGCGACGCAGGCAGCGTTAATGGTGCCTGTATTCGAACAGATTGGCTGCCCTTCAGCGACGGGCTCAACGCAGCCGCCATTCAAGCAGACTGGCTGCCCTTCGCCGCCACACGCAATGCAGCTTGCGCCCGAATTGAGGCAGTTGGCCGCCTGCAGCGAACAATTTGAACCCCAGGGAATTTGAATCGTCTGGGATGCACCGGCCGACGACGATGGGTCTTGCGCAAAGACAGTGACAGTTGTCGTAGAGTTCGTTTGCGTGCAGCCACCGTACGAGTATGGGTAGGGGACGCCCGAAAACCCACCTCCCGAGCAAGTGGGATCCCCGATTGAGCGCGGTCCGGTCTGCGCCCCCTGCAACGACAAGTGCGCGCAGAGGTTTTCGGTGGTGCTGAACCCCGCGCCCTTGATAACCAGAACATTCTGTCCGATGGAAACACTAATGGACGGATGTGCGGCTGGATTGGTCGGGCATCCTGCTAGCGGCAGGAGTCCCGCGAGCGCAATGATGCGAGCAAATCGGAGTTTCAAGATCCCTCCTCATCTACATCGACCTTGCGAACGTCTTCCGAGAGAACCTCACGCGGTGTGCCTTGGATGTTGAAGCTCATAGCATTTACCTTTCAGCACGAATCCTCGTCCTTCGATTGGATGAGTATGCAAGAGGTGTATGCGCTTGGAGTGAGGAGTGGGTCAGGCAACTGTGGAGATTCGGTCAGGATCTGCTGACACTCCGCTGCGTCTGTTTCTCAGATACCTCGGGCCAAACGGTTGTTTTCCGACGAGCGGCCCCAGGGCCCAGCAACCCTTTCAACCCACAATGAGGCATCCCCCGGTCCCTCGCCACTGGGGACCGGGGGATGGGAGCAGGCACAACAGCCCACCCTCGGCGAGTCAATGACCGGCTGCCCCATCCTTTGCCGCAACCCCTGTCAAGAGTGGAACGGCACGAAACCCAATACCCGGCGAAATCCAGCCACTGCATCCCGCAGGGTTTCCCCAATAAACCCAGGACTTTACCCCTGGGAAGCCAACCCTGACCCAGCCCCAAAATACTTCTCCAGAATTTGCAGAGGAATTCGCCGAAACGCGCACACTGGATTTATGCCCGTAACTAATTTCCACCGTGCCATCGCAACCCCATACCCGACACCCCAGACCCCACACCCCAGACCCCACACCCCACACCCCATACCCCATACCCGACACCCCACACCCAACCTGGCGTGCGCACCGAGGACGCGCGAAAATCCACCCAATTCTCTCCGTAACTCCATCAAACAAAAAAGAATTGGATCGAGTTTCTCCTTAAAACCATGAACGGTTGAACAGCCGGGTACCCCCTACCCCCCCTATGCCTTTTGTTGATGGCAAAGCACTTACGCAATTACCCCCTCGAAACAAAGGACTTACAGGTAAGGATTTGCCGGAAACACCCGATTTTGCACTGCAAAATGTGCAGTTTCTGCAAGGAATCCCGGATCCTCGCAACCCGGCCAATTACAACTGGATCACTGGCAACCGACAACTAGCCACTGACGACTGACCACTTCTCGAACCCTGCCGCCGACCTGCGACATCAAAGACTCGGGGCAGGATATTCTCACGTTAGTCGCGTCCAATCTCAGTGCGTCTCGCGAACTCCAGATACGCCAGGGAGCCAAACCTTTGTCGCAATCCGCTTCGCACCTGCCAGAGCGAACGCCCTTGCGCCAGGCTTTGCTGCTTGCCGGTATCTTTCTCGGCGTCACCTTTCTCGTCCATTTCCTCAGTTCGCTTTGGGGCAGCCATCTCGGCTACGGCTTCTTTCGCGATGAGTTCTACTTCCTCGTCTGCGGACGCCACCTCGCGCTCGGCTACGTCGATCAGCCGCCACTAGTCGCCTTCCAGGCTCGGCTCGCCGAGCTGCTCTTTGGCGTGTCACCCACCGGCATCCGCGTCTTCAGCTTTCTGGCCAGCGGCGTCACCATCGCCCTTACAGGCATCCTCACCTGGCAGCTCGGCGGACGGCGCGCCGCCCAGTTCCTGGCCATGACCGCCATGCTCGTCAGCCCAGTCCTGCTGGGCACCGGCAACTATCTCTCCATGAACTCCTTCGAGCCGGTCTTCTGGATGGGCGCTTTGCTCGCAGTCCTGCGCATCGCCGATGGCTCGGCCCACCCCCGCGCCTGGCTGCTGTTTGGATTGCTCACCGGCCTGGGCATTGAAAACAAGCACTCCACCATCTTCTTTCTCATCGCCCTGCTTGCCGGGCTGCTCATCAGCCCCCAGCGCCGCATTCTCTGGTCAAGATACTGCGCCGCCGGAGTCGCCATCCTGGTCCTGCTCGCCCTGCCCAACCTGTGGTGGCAGTTCGCAAACCAGTATCCGACGTACCAATTCCTCTCCACCGTCTCCCACTCCAGCAAGAACATCAAATACCCACCGCTGGCCTTCCTCTGGGAACAGATCAGAGTGGTGTTCATCCTCGCCGCGCCCCTCTGGATTGGCGGCCTTGGCTGGCTCCTGTTTGCCCGCGCGGCCCGGCTCTGGCGCTTCGCCGGCTACACCTATCTCGTCTTTCTCGCCATCATGATCGCCATGCACGGCAAGGACTACTACCTGGCCCCCATTTACCCCATCCTCTTCGCCGCCGGATCGGTTGGCTTCAGCAGACTCACCCGCCGCGACTGGCCCCTGATCGCCTGCGGCGTCAACTTCCTCATCGACCTCTGCTTCTTCACCGGCCCTATTGTCCTCACCATCCTGCCGCCCAGCTTTTACAACAGCTATTCGGCGCCCTTCAACCCCAAGAGCACCAACTTTGAGACCTACACGGGCCCGCTGCCGGAGATCCTCTCCGACCGCTTTGGCTGGCAGGAGATGGTGGAAGGTTTCGCCGCACGCTATAACGCTCTGCCCCCGGATGTCCGCGCGCAGACCGCCATATTCTGCGGAAACTATGGAGAGGCCGGCGCTGTAACCGTCCTCGGGCCAAAATACGGCCTCCCCCCCGCCATCAGCGGACACCAGAATTTTTACTACTGGAGATATCAGGGATTTACTGGCGAATCGGTCCTGACCCTGGGCAGCGATGCCAAAAACTACACGGACAAGTACGCGGAAGTCATCGACCTCGGCCCATTTGACTCACCGTGGACCATGGATCACGAGCACCTGCGCTACTTCTGGCTCCGTCACCGCAAAGTGCCCTATGCCCAGGCATGGCCGAGCCTCAGATACTGGTACTGACGCGGCCCAGGAGTTCGCGTTCCCCATTTACCGTCCCTCTTTTTCCCCCCTGGAATAACCAGTGGACGCCGTATCGATCGGCAAGATGGCCGTAGGTCCCAAACGGCAAATCCCGCAAATCATCAAGCAGCTCACTGTCTGCTCCCTGAGCGAGACGGTCGAAGATTGCTTTCAGGTCTTCGAACGTCCCCCCGTTCAGATACACGGCCACCGTATTCCCCTTCTTCGGCATTCGCGTGGCATGGATCCAGTCTGTGGCCGAAAACTTGATGGGGCCGCTTTTCAGGTGGGCATGGGCCACTTTGTGGTGGAGTTCGGGCGGCATCTGGCCCTTCATGGGCGTGTCGCCCATCCTCGTGACGGTGAGGTCGCCTCCCAGACAAAATTGGTAAAAGGCCATGGCTTCCGCACAATTGACGTCAAATAACAGAAAGGGTGTGAGATTCATCTTCGTTGTTCCCCTCTGCCTCAGTCCTTAAAGTGTCACATTGAGAAGTTGCCAGAAGCGACTGTTTCTGCGCTTAAATTGAATCGGCTTTTCTACTCCTCAAGCAACTCTCCCAGCCGATCAAGGCGCCGATCCCATTCCGGCCGGCGATGGCGCAACCAGGCCTCAGCCGCACGCAATCCAGCCGCCTCAACACGGCAACTGCGCACCCGGCCGGTCTTTTCCGTCTTCACCAGGCCGGCCTCTTCCAGCACCTGCAAATGCTGCACCACCGCCGCAAGAGACATGGCAAACGGCTCCGCCAGCCTCGAAACTGAAAGCGGCCCATCGCTGAGCCGCTCCAGAATCGCTCGCCGGGTTGCGTCTCCAAGAGCATGAAAGACGCGGTCGATCTCGAGTTTTTTCTGCCCGTTCATGCCTCGCGCCCCATGAGCCCCCGATTACTCGCCAAGTTCTTTCGCCAGATTGCCTAGCAGCGATGTCCAGCCGCCTTTGCGCATCTCCGGGCCGTCCGCACCCTCGAAGTATGCGCCCTGATGGGTAAGGATCAGATCCGAGCCGGCCGGGGATGGCAGCATCTCCACCGTGGCCAGGGATGCCGTGATGCAACGTCCGCCAATTTCCATCCGGTAGGCCCACACAATCAGTCTCCCCGGCGCAATTTCTTGGAACACCGACTCCAGTTTGAGAGTCAACCCCGCTACCGGCGTTCCATTGTCCGGAAACACCATTTGCGCCCGCTCCCCACCACCTACCCGGAAGTCCAGTTCGTGATGCTTAAGCTCATGAGTGTCACTCTCAAAATTCCACCGCCGCTTCGACGAAGGGTCCGAAAACGCGGTGAAGACCTTCTCTGGTGTCGCGGCAAAACTCCGCTCTAAAACAAATGTGCTGTGAACAGTGGTTGGTTTTCCCATAATCTCCTCCTGCAAAGCTGAAATACTTAAGCTGCAACTTGACTATCTCGCAGATCATGATAATTGTAAAGCGTACACTTAAGTATTTTTCTCCCTCAATGGCAGCCCCCAGGGAGGCCTTCTTTCTGGCGCGACCGGGAAGCCATAGCCCCTTCCCAGGCACGAATGGCCACGAATGCGGCGTCTGCCCCACCGCAGGTGGTAGACTCTTTTTCACCGCATGAGCCAAGCACACTCCGCGTCCCCACAATCCCAACCCGCCGACCTGCCCCGCGTAGTGGGCGCAAGCCAGGCCACAGCCATCGTGGTCGGAACCATCATCGGCAGCGGCATCTTCCTGGTACCGCGCGAGATGATGCAGGACGTCGGATCGTCGTCGCTTGTTTATCTGGCATGGATCGTCGGCGGCCTGCTGTCGCTGTTCGGCGCCATGACCTACGCGGAGTTGGGCGCGATGCTGCCCTACGCTGGCGGAGAGTACGTCTACCTCCGCGGCGCCTACGGCGACACCACCGCCTTCCTCTATATGTGGACCTGGTTCGCCGTGGCCAAGCCCGCCTCCATTGCCGCCGTCACCATTGGGTTGGCCCGGACCCTAGGCTTCTTCCCCGCCTTCCGCTGGCTCAGCGAACCCGTCACAGGGCCCATCCCACTGCTTTGGTCCCAGGTTTTCGCCATCGCTGTCACCTGGTTTATCACTGGACTCAACTATCTTGGCATCAAGAAGGCCGCGGACTTCCAACTCATCTTCACCAGCTTGAAAGTTATTTTGATTCTGATTGTTGCAGCGTTTTGCTTCAGCTTTACATCGGGTTCATGGGCTAATTTCGGTACCACTCTTCCACATGCGGTCGGAGGCATCGGCGGCTTCATGGCTGCGCTCATTGCCACGCTCTGGGCTTACGACGGATGGAACGACCTGACCATGGTTGCCGGCGAGGTGCGCCGCCCGGAACGCTCCCTGCCCATCGCCCTGATCGGCGGGCTGTTCATTGTCGGATTCCTCTTCATGGCGACCAACGCGGCCATTCAATACATCCTGCCCGCCGTCCAGATCGCCGCCAGCGAGCGCCCAGCCGTGGCCGCGCTCACCGTTGTCGCGGGACCCGCCGGTGCCGGTTTTGTTGCCGCCGCCATGGCTCTAAGCATCTTCGTCACCCTCAACGGAACCATCATGTCCGGCGCGCGCATCCCCTACGCCGCCGCCCGCGACCGCCTCTTCTTCCGCCAGTTCGCCCACATCAACCCTCGCTGGCAGTCGCCCTCCACGTCGCTGATCGTCCAGGCGCTCATCTCCACGGTGCTGCTTCTCTTCCTCAACAAGTTTGCGCAATTCTTTGAGCTGGCCGTCTTTGCCGAATGGCTCTTTTACATGCTCACCGCGACCACGGTGTTCGTCTACCGTCGGACACGCCCCGACGCCGTCCGCCCCTACCGCGTCTGGGGCTACCCGTTGCTCCCCGCCGTTTTTGTGCTCTGCGCCACCGCAGTGCTCATCTCAAGTTACGCCAGCAACCTTAAAGGATCGCTTATGGGAACAGGGCTTATCCTGCTGGGTCTGCCGGTCTTGTGGTTCGTCAAGCGCCTTTATCCTGGCCCGTCCGCCCCGCTCGAAGCCTGACTCCAGCCGATCTCGCTGAATCAAAGCCCGAGCGTCGGCCATCTGAAGAAAAGGCAGCACGAATCCAGCATCATCAAGGTCGCCCGCATGACAAGCGTTTCCGCCGACCTCTCGCTGCTCGACAATCCCATCTACAACGCCCTCGGCGCCGATCTGAGGCAAATTGCAGTCACGAGCGGGTGGGCCCGACGGTTTCCCGGGTACATCGGCCCTCTCGCCGGCATTCCGGACCAGACCGCGGAAAGCTACGCCGATTTGCAGAGACTGGCGCTGGACGGCCAGCCCGTGGCACTCTTCCTGACCGAACCACCCAAGATCCCTCCCGGCTGGACCCTGGTGCGCGGCGCACTAATGGACCAGATGATCTGCCTTCAGCCTTCGGACTATGTCCAGCACCCGCTGCAGGACGCATTAATGCGGCAGCTCACCCCGGACGACGCAGCCGATATGGTAGCGCTGGCAAAACTCACCGAACCGGGCCCGTTCCATCTGCGCACCATCGAGCTGGGCACTTTCTACGGCGTCTTTCACGGCTCGAGCCTGGTAGCCATGGCAGGACAGCGGCTCACTCCATCTGGATTTGTGGAAGTCAGCGCGGTATGTACCCATCCGGATGCGCGCGGCCGCGGCTATGCTCCCCTGCTGATGTCTACCGTGATGGACGAGATTATTGCGCGCGGAAAAACGCCAATGCTCCACTCCCTGGCCAGCAACGATGCCGCCCTTGCCATCTATCGCAAGCTCGGCTTCACCTTCCGGCGCAACCTCAACCTGGCCATTATCTCCGTGGAATCCTAAAACAGAACACCTCGCCTCCGGCTTACCGGAATGCGCCATGCCTGCTGGCTGGACCGGCTCAAACGGCGATAAAATATCCTTATGCCGTTTCCGATCAAAACCTGTGTCCTTTGCGGCGAGGAGTTCGAACTCCGCCCCAATAAGCCCGGCTTTGCCAACCGGTGCCCCGAGTGCAGCGAGCCGGATGCAGCAGCCGAGCCTGGCAAGCCTACCGTGGAAGCAGGGGGAATCAAGGGCTCCGACCCAAGCCTTGACGCCGAGCGCCGCCGTGTGATGCGCGAGATGCTTTACCGCAAAGACAGCTGACCGCCCCCAAATCGCAGTTTCCCGCCGTGTTCCGCTACCATCAAGGTAGCCCATGCCAGCCAAGCCCTTGCACGCAAATCCCATGCACGCCAACCCTAAACTCGGACAGAACTTCCTCAACGACGCCGGGACCATCCAGCGCGTCGCAGAGTCGCTTGGCGACCTCTCCGGCCGCACAGTCGTTGAGATCGGTCCCGGCGCCGGCGCCATCACCACGGCGCTGGTAGCTCGCGCCGCGCATGTGGTGGCAGTTGAACTCGATCCAGGTCTGGCCGCGCACTTGCGCACACGCTTTCCCGCCGACCGCCTCACCGTCCACAACCAGGACGTGCTCACTTTCGACTTTGCCGCTGCCGCAGCCCAGGCTGGGCACCCGCTGCTCGTCTTCGGCAATCTGCCGTATTACATCACCTCGCAGATTCTGCTCAAACTGGCCGCCGACCACGCTTCTCTGGACCGCGCCGCCCTCATGGTGCAGCGGGAAGTGGCCGAGCGCATCACCTCCGCGTCTGGCTCACGCGACTATGGACTGCTCTCCGTCACCGTTCAGCTCTACGGCCCGGTCACAAGCCTGTTCACGCTACCGCCGTCCGCCTTTTCGCCGCCGCCCGATGTCCACTCCACCGTCTTCCGGTGGCGCTTTGCCCCGCGCTTCGCCGAACTCGGGCTGGATGAGGCCAACTTCACTCCGTTCGTCCGCCAGATCTTTGCACAGAAACGCAAAACGCTTTCCAACAATCTCCGCGCCGCGGGCGTCACTCCTGCTGCAATCACATCCGCGCTCACCACGGCCGAAATCGACTCACACGCCCGCGCCGAAGCTCTCCCCATCGAGACCATCGCCGCTCTTTGGCGCGCGCTGCAGGCTAAAAAGACCGACTAACTCATCAAGGGCTATCTCCATCGAAAGATGGAGCCCGGAATCATTCCACGCAACACTTACTCGGGCAGTGTGTCTCCATGTATGTGAGCGCGGAACGGAACAAGCAGTAAATTCAAACCGCCGCCTCCTGAGGGAGATAGACCATGAAAGTTTCTTTGCTTGGCGTCGGACTTCTCGCACTAACATCCACCATTGGCTTTGCCCAGGCCGGTACTTTGCAGACCGCAAAGGCCCCCATGCAACGCCACGCCGCAACCATCAGCCAGCGCCGCGAAAACCAGCAGAAGCGCATTGGAAAAGGTATTGAGACCGGCCGCATCAACGCTCGCAAGGCCATCAAGCTTGAGCGCCGGGAGGCCTCAATCGGCCGCCAGGCGCACATTATGCGCGCCGCGAATCACGGCCGCTTCACCCGCCGTGACCGCTCCCATCTCAACCACCGGCTCAACCGCAGTTCGCGGGCAATCTATCGCGCCAACCATCGCCCTTACAACCGGTAACTCGTGCCGCGATCCAATGCTCGACTCAGTAACAAGAAGGCCGCCCAGTCTAACTAGGGCGGCTTTCTTTCTCTGTTGAGTTATTCAGACTAACTCGGCGAAGTTCGAGGCAACTTAGTGATGCGAACCACCACCGCCACTCGGATGGGATGCACCCCCACCACCACCGCCGCCGCCGCCGCCACTCGAAACATGACCGCCCCCGCTGGCGCCGGCGCTGCTCGATGAAATATGGGGGCTGGGGCTGCTGCTTGGCCGGCTTGGTGTTCCCCTCGCCGCGGTTCCAGTGGATGCCGGAGGCTTGCTGCCGTTATACACCGCGCTGCCCGGTCGTCCCTGGCTTGTCGCTGGTACTCCACCCACATGCGATACAACCGTGCCATTGCTCAAAACTGTGCTGGAGCGGTCATACACCGGACGCATGCTCAAGGTGTGCATGGGAGTCACGGCATAGCCGGCTATCTGCGCCACCGAATTCCTGTCCCGCGCCGGCAATGTCACGTTCGGCCCCACCGTATGCCGATCCACAGCGATCAACCCAATGCCTCTTACCGGACGCATAGGCGAACGCGGGCGCATGGGCGGGCGATAGCCAAAGTAGCCACGCCCAACGTTGACCCCGCCGTAGTATCCAACTCCCCAGAATAGGGCGCCACACCCGCCAGCGCCCGGCGCCCAGCCCCAGCCAAAGTTGTCATACCAGTTCCAAAGGCCGCACTGGTAAGGCAGATAACCCCACGAGTAACCTGACACCCACGCGTAGCCAAACCCCGGCGTTGTCATCCAATAGCCGTTGCCGTATGGGTCCCAGTTCGCGTCCGACGCATCGGCCGGAGACCACACCTGGCCCTCACCCGGCACGTTATACCAGTTTCCGTTTGCATCCAGATCGTTCCATGCCGGATTGCCGCTCTGTGCCATTCCTGCGCTGGCGCCGGTCTTGTCCGCAGCCTCGGCAGACAATGCCTGATCGCGGTCAGAGTTCCAAGCATCCCACGAGTCCGGCTCGATGGTCTCATTCAAGGTGTAATGGGACGCATCTGTGGCGCTCAATGCCAGGCTTTCGCCCCCGTGCAAATCCACAGCAACGGCGCTCCCATGCTCAAGGTGCGCGTTGCCAGAGAAAACCGCCAACTCTCCCGGCGGGGTATCTAGACCGACACGGATGACGGTATAGCCGCTCGCCGTGACCACGCAATCGCCAAACTTCACACGCGTCGCTCCCGATTGGGTGCCGCCCTGCAGTTCAAAGTAGCCCAGGCCGCCTTCCAGCGTAATCTCCACCTCGCCATTCGAGCCCGATCCGCGCAACACCGTCAAAGTCAGCGAGCTGTTGGGCGAGAGCCTCGCCATGCTGCCGTCTTCAAACTGAATCTCCGCGCGCCCCTCATCCCCGGTGGCCACGCGCGAGCCTTCAAACAGCGGCGCATTCGCAACCGCCGCATCGGCTACCACCTGGCCGCCCTGCGAGATCTGCACCTGCCCGTCGACGCTGCTCAGCCGCACAGCGCGTGGGGCCGGCCCTGCATCGTCCGCCCGCATGGCCGGAACGGCGCACACTGCCGCCATCAAGGCAATTCCCAGCCAGCGCATCTTATTTCTGCGTTCCATCCCGCTTGTTTTCATTCCGCTCATGGATTCCCACCTTCCGATCGCATCCGAACCCTTCGCATCCGAAGCCCCTGCATCCGAACTGAACAGCGATCTGCCCCAGGGCGGCTCGTCTCACCATTGGACAGCGCTCTTACTGCAAAGTTACTCCAAAATCCGCCGTTTTGGCGCATTTCACTTCGGCCGCGGCAACAGCGCCCTCGCCCGCCGTCGGACCAGGTCCATCACACCTTCGTCCTCGGCAAGGCGCGTCAGGATGCCCTCGATCGTCTCAATCTCCTGAACGCGCCCATCGCCGGCAGCTTCGGTCAGGTACTCCATCTCCTTGTTCAGGCCCAGCGGGTCATGCTGCAACAGGATCTCAAGCCGCGCACCCTCCAGAATCCCTTCCGCCACCGCTACCAAGGACTCGCCCAGCATCTGGACGTCCTTGTCCTTCGCGTAGTTGAACGTGCAACTCCCGGAGCCCTCAGGCCCACTGTAGCTGAACTTCTTCCATCCCTGAAAAGCCACCTTCAAATGGCTATCGCATGGCACGTTGAACAGCTTCTGCTGATGAGCCGTTGCAAAGACGTGCCCCGCATAGTCCGCGCTCACATGGAAATCCCGATCGACATTTGCAGCTTCAAACCCCAGTGTCGGGTTGTGCGGCGCATCGCCACGCTGGGAGCGGAAATGCCCGGTGCCGTCCGGATTCAGCGAGAGCACCCAATGCGACGGGGTCAGGCCCGGATTGGTGTACTCGACTTCGAACACCTGCGCCAGACCATCTGCGGCAGCCCGTCCCGGGACCGCAAATACTTGCGGCGCCGAAGCCAAAGCCAGCACCAGGGCCAGCCTGCGACCTGACAGGCTCATCGTCCCGCTCCCTGCGCGGTCAACGTTTGCGCGGTATGAATATGGCAGATCGCAATCGCCAGCGCGTCGGCCGCGTCCGCCGGCTCCGGAACCTCGCGCAAACCCAGCAACCGCGCCACCATAAACTGTACCTGCTCCTTCTTCGCCAACCCGTACCCCACCACGCTCGACTTGATCTTCAGCGGCGCATATTCGGCAATCGGCAGCCGCAGAGTAGCCGCCGCCAGCAGCGCCACGCCCCGCACCTGCCCCAGCTTCAACGCGCTCTTGGCGTTCACCGAGTAGAAGACTTCCTCGATAGCCACGGCATCCGGCGTCCAGCGCTCCAGTTCCCCGCTCAGTTCGCGATACACCTGCTCCAGCCGTTCCGCAGTGGTGAGCGCTTTCTTCAGCCGGATCGCTCCCATCGCCATCATCACCAGTTTGGATTCACGCGCGGTGTTGCACGATTCCACAACCCCGTAGCCGGTAATCTCAGTCCCGCAATCAATCCCGAATACCCGCATTGGGTCCAAGTCTACCGCATGGGCCGGTAGTCCAATGCAATTGCGCCTCAAGCGCCTTCTTCAGTACCGCTCCCGCAGGTTAAAGCTGATCTCAACCCGGAGCGGCACCGGCACAGCAATCCCATCCAGCGTGGCCGGGGCGAATTTATACTGCCGAACCGCCTTCAACGCCTGCTCATCTAACCCCGCCCCCAAAGGATTCAAAACCCGCAGCTTCGCCGCCAGGCCGTCTTCGGTCACCACCATGGACACCAGCAACGACCCGCTGACCCGCTTCCGCCGCGCCTCATCGGAAAACTCAGCCTCAACAGTCTTCAAAGGCTTGGGCATGGTAAATCCCGCTATCCTTCTGGTCGGTCCGGCCAAAGGCGTTGCCGGAGTGTCTGCGCCGATAAACGGAACCCAGACGAATGTCCGTACCGGCACAGGTTTCCCATCCAATGTCCCTGGCTCAAACTGCGATTGCTTCACCGCCGCAATCGCTGCATCGTCCAGCGGACTCTTCAGAGCACTCACTACCTCAATCTTCGAAACCGTTCCATCCGCACCAACCACAACACTCAGCGTTGAAATCCACTTTCCGCCGGCCCGGCTCGCCTCCGGCGGAACCACCGCGGCAGCCGCCTGAACCAGCTGCGCCGGCCTCACGCCCGCATAAGGCTCATAATTTCCATCCGCATCCGGAGTCGGCGTATCCTCCTGTCCCCGAAGCCTCGCCGCCGCAAGAGTCAGCAAAAGCAGCACCCAGACCGCCTTCTTCATTCGCCCCCCTCTCCCATCTGGCCTCATCGTACGACGAATCGAGCTGCAAAAACGCACCCCAGACAAAACAACTGCCAGGGCGATCTGTTCAGGCAGCTGCGGCCGGCACAAATCAGCACAAGACTCGCGGAGCCAGCATCGCACCCTCTGCATTCCGGCCGGTAGCCACCACGCCCATTCCAACACCTACCCGGCCCCGTTTCCGTCCACTGCGCGGCCAATGTTTTCGTCTTTTCACATTCACAAATTGTGGTGTCGTGCTAACCTCGGTTCAGTTGCTTACTGATACAGAACGGCTGCAACAAGCTGTGTATATTATTTCGTGCTTCTCCTTCCACAGTCTGCAACCGTTATCGGCTCTGAGGGCCCTCCTCAGGGCCGATGGCTTTTTCGGGCACACTCCCCTTCCCGGCTCCGCCGCAAGGATTCCTCCACCGATCGAGCCTTCCACCCGGTCGATTCCCACTAGCCTGCCCGCCTGGATCACAGACCAAAGCCCGCCTGTGTATATTTTCGCCTTTTTTTCGCCTATACTGGTTCCGTGTTGAACGTGCCCCAATCCCCGCAATGTGATTTCGCCATCAAGTGCAAACACTGTCGCGAGACCATCCCGGCTCCTTGCGCGACCGTGCCGGATACATCCTTTCTGGCGGTTTGCCCCTTCTGTGACGAGAAGCGGCGCTACCTGCCCCAGGAAATCTTCCGCGGCAAGCTGTCACACCGGGTGTGGGTGAGGTCAAACCGTGTTTGATCCCGATGCCGGGATGCCCCGCTTGAATCGTTCCCTCGTCTGCCTGGGAGCCTGCATCATTGCAGGCCTGCGACTGGCAAGGGAGCGGCAGGTAAATATCAGGGTAGTGCCGACGCGGGCGGCAATTTCGGAGTCTGTTGACCTGGCCCACGAAGTGTTCAACCAGGTATTCAGGAAGGTGCCTGTGGAGATTGCTGAAAAATGAAGCCGGGCACCAAACACAACAGCGGCCTGAGCACTCTGCTCAGGCCGCTGCCGGTAGACTGTTGGGATTGGACACACATTGGCCAAAGAAACAAAAGACTTATCTCATTTCAAAGGGGTTAAAGCTCAAGAAATTCACCGAATCAACCATCGTCAGCACAAATTAGCACAAATTCGAATCTCGGTTCTCTTCGAGCAGCGGACTCGACTGAACCAGGACTTGTACATTGGGCTCTCCGTTGTTATATTCAAGTATTAGATCCACGGGCACGGTGTTGACCCCAGTGCCAGCCGCAGGGAACCCTAGGGAACAGGACTGCGGTGATCCTACCAACGCGTTAGGCCCTACGCGCCAGCCTGAAAAGCGAGATCGACCGAGCTACCCGGTGGTGTGACTTCCGGGAGCAGAGGCAGGACGGAATCCCACTCCATCCAGCTCCTTGCCCCAACCAGGGGCGGCCCGGCATGACCGTGCATCGGATCTCGTTTTGGCAATTCAAGTTCAATCTACAACCTCATCGCGTGCGGGCGTCTGCCCGTTCGAGCGTCACTTCAAACCCGAAGAGCTGGGAAAGCTCTGGGGTTTGTCAGCTAATGTAATCCGCGATCTCTTCGAGGACGAGACCGGCGTCCTCAAGATCGTCCGGCCGGAGAAACTCCACAAGCGTAAGTACACAACGCTGCGAATTCCTGCAACTGTCGCCGAGCGCGTCCATGCACGTCTCGATGCGCGGCGAATGGCCGCATGAAAGAGGGCTCGAGAAACTTCATGCGCGTCTGCGGCCACTAGAAGTTCAATCCTCGCCAGCCAACTCGACACCGAATGGAAATTCCGGGGGGCCTCAGGACGGCCTCCTCACCACATCCAGTGCATCGTGTCGAAAAAACGGACTTTCAGCCATGAAGCAGACGTGTCCGCACAGATAACGCACACTACCTTCTTCCCCCTGCAGCATTCAGGGTTTCGATGAAGGCACCGCTAGCCGTCAATTGGAAAGTGCTTCGCGCAAGAATTGTCGCTTCAAATCCAAAAATACTGGTTAAGGTCCATCCAGAGCCCGTCGTGGCGCGCTTGGCGCGACCACCGGGGCTTCCCATAAGTAGAGCACCCCATCCGATAATCTTTCGGACAGCCCTCCTGCTCTGCGCGCAATGTGTTTGGACGGGAACAAAGTCATGGGTGAGGATGAGAATCCCGCTCTCTCCGCAAGCTAGTTCCCTATCTTATTCAATCCAAAGACAAATGCAACACACTAAGCAGGTTATGGAGATTGACATCTGTCACATGTGTCGCATTAGTTCCGATTTGTGGCCCTGATTTCGGCCAAAAGCTATAGCAAGCAGAAATCGCTATAGCAAGGTTCCTGGGGAGTCAGGACTCACCGCTTCCAAGAGTTGAAGAAGCAAAGACGCACAGCTCGCGGTGGGACCCGTTGGGTCAAATCCTGTTTATAGCCTTTTGTCACGGCACTACAGGCTCTCTTGAGCGCGCTGCCATGGTAACCAAGTGGTGAGTGCCTTCACGCCCGCACAGAGCCACCTGCTTCCTCGCCGACATTCAATTTCAATCGGCCAGGCGAATGTGCAATCCACTGTGTGCCAATTCAAGAGCCCAGGCTTGAACTTTCCTCCGGAAATCCCCGGGGAAATCCAGAGTGAGCAAGCCTCAGTCCAGACCCTACGGCGACTGCTTTCGATCTGGCTCGATCCGAACAGGCCCCAGCAAGATGGCAATTCAATGAAGATCAGGGGTAGACAGAAATGCCAGCGGGATCGAAGAGCGGCGACCGCGGGACTGAGATCAGTCATTCCTTGGATCTGACCAGTACCTTGTGGATTTCTCGAAATTCCGTCAGTTCATTCAATTCATATCGGATCGGGCCATTCTTTCCGTACTGGATGTAATTCGGTCCCAAGCTGCGCTGCTGCCATTTCTTTAGCAGTTCCTGGGACACACCAAGAAGCCCCGCGGCACCATGCTCATTGACCACCGGATTCCCGAAAATGGCCCTTGTTGGCTTGGGCTCATAGTACAGAAGAGCTTCGGGGATCTGTTTTCGGAACGCAGCCAAAAGTTCTCTTGCTCTTGGATGAATCGACGTTTCTCCGGCAGGCGCTTGAAGGTTGGGGGATACCGTTGAGGTCTGGGATTGAACCGGCCCGGCAGTGCTCTCTGATGGATTAGCCTGCGCTTGGTTCCTGCCGGTCTCGGCTGGTTTTAGCATGTGTTTCCGATTGCAATGATTTCCAACAGCGCAAATGCACGCATCGGAGGTTCCCCAATTTTCCTTTCCAACCTTCTGATCATCCTGGAAGAACAGAAGAACATCTGCAGGATGAGGATACGGCAATAGTGTCAGCGCCCAAAGATATGCCTAGCCCAGATTCCCCAGTCGAACCAACCAAAGTGCCGTGGGCAGATGGACTTCATCCAAGCTGGGCCCGGACGAGCATGTGGCTCCTTCACCGAGCTCTGGTGCCCACAATGAGAACTGTTGGATAGACCGGCCGGCGCGATAATCGCCTTGCTCGGCGAGAAATGCCTGTCCCACAGCGAGTGCACCTGCGGCGGCGCCGGCCAGGGCGCAATCGCTCTTGCCCAATGCCTTTGTGTTTCTTCCAGGGGCAGTTCCGGCTACCCATCCATTCCAGAATGCCTGTACTGTCCAATCCTTTTGCTATTCGTTGCCAGGTCCAATCAAGACCGTCCGGCCCAGCACTCTATCATCCGCTTCGGAGGCGCCGAAATGCGCCACAGCCTCGGCGAGAGTCTTCGCGGCGATGGGCAGAGGGAGAAGCAAGGGTAGGTCGAGGGTGCCCAGAACTGAGACTTGTCCGAAGCATCGCGCACCGGTGACCGCCGCGGTTAAGAGCGCGGCTTGGCCCGCTGGCGTGCAGGCCGCGTCGGATCCTATTCTCAGGACCAATCTGGATGAGAGCAGCTTCTCCTCGGCCTCGGAAAATGAATTCAGTCCAGACTTCACAAGCGCAGCGCGAATCCGGGATGTCTCAGAGTCGACTTCTATAGGGAGGTTGGACAGCTCGCACTGCTTGGCGACCTGGCGTACAGCAGCACCAGCCTCGCGTAACCTTACGGCCCGACGACGGCGCTCGTTCAGAACGACATCAGGCAATCAGAGGGAATCGATCGTCTCCATGCCTAGTTAGGTGGGAAATACCCATAAATGTTGCATCTATTATGGGCCGAGTCAGTAATACACGGTTGACTGGCGTGGGTAGAATCTGGCGCACGAATGACGCTCCTTCGTATGAGCGTCACTCGTTCCTTGCCTATTCCAGCGGGCCGATCGATTCGGCCTGCGCTACGAAGGCTACTGGCCTGTTCCACTGAGCGCGATGCCTTGCGGTGAATTGGCAGCGTTATCGGCGATGATGACGCCAGCCGAGATTGCGCCAGCAGCTGTAGGTGCGAAGTGTCCGTGAATGGTGCAATTCGCCCCAACTGCCAGACTAGCTCCGCAGCTGTTGGCAAAGACAAACTGCGAGGCGCTGGCGCCGATCACTGCGATGCCGGATATTGACAAGGTTGCGGTCCCGGTATTGGTCAGCGTCACTGACTGCGAACCGGTTGACGCGCCGACTTTGGTTGAGGCAAACGAAAGGCTGGCGGCTGACAGGGTCACAGGGGGCACAACGCCACGTCCGCTCAATGCAATACTTTGCGGGGAGCCGGCGGCGTTATCGGCAATGGAAACGGCAGCAGACATAGCACCGCCTGCCATAGGCGTGAAGTGCCCGTGGATGGTGCAATTTGCACCAACTGCCAGGCTTGCACCGCAGGTGTTGGCAAAGATAAACGAAGAGGCATTGAGACCAGCGACCGCGATGCTGGAGATCCACAAGGTTGCCGCTCCCGTATTGGTCAGCGTCACGGATGACGATCCGCTTGACGCGCCCACAACGGTCGAGCTGAACGAAAGGCTGATGGCTGACAGGGTTACTGGGGGCGAAACGCCACTTCCGCTCAATGCGATACTCTGCGGGGAACCAACCGCGTTGCCGGCAACGGTGACTGCTGCCGTGAACGCGCCGGCAGCCATAGGTGCGAAATGGCCGTGGATGAAACAGTTTGATCCAGCCGCCAAGCTTGACCCGCATGTATCGGCAAACACGAACTGAGATTCGCCAGCGCCGGTCACATTGATGCTGCTGATCGAAAACGGCGCATTACCAGAGTTGACCATGGTTACCCATTGCGACGCGCTCCATGTGCCAACTGTCGCCGCGCCAAACGGGATACTGGCGGTGGACAAAGTGACCTGTGGACCCACGCCTGTCCCGCTCAGAACGATGCTTTGCGGCGAGCCGAGAGCATTGTAAGAGACGGTGACGGTGGCTACTTGTGGACCCGGAGAGGCAGGCGCAAACTGTGCCTGGATAGTGCAACTGGCACCGGCCGCAAGACTCGGGCCGCAGGAGCTAGTTACCAAGAATGAGGATGTATTGGCACCGGCCACTCCGATCCGCGTGATCGTCATTGGAGCTGCGCCTATATTTGTCACTGTTACCTGCTGCGGTGATGCCTTCCCATCCAGGGGCTGGGTGCCGAAGGCGAGGCTGGTGGTCGAAAGAGAGGCGACCGGAGCAGCAAGCCCTGTGCCGGTCAATGTAACGGTCAGGGGGGAACCCAGGGCACTGCCGGCGATGATGACACCTGCTTTCAGTGCGCCCATGGCTGTTGGAGCAAAGTGCCCATTGATCGTGCAGCTGGCCCCGGCCGCAAGGCTCGACCCGCAGGTACTGGCAAACACGAACGACGAGGCATTCGCACCTGACAAACTCATGCTGCTGATGGATAAAGGTGTGCTACTGATGTTATTGAGATATACCGACTGTGAATTGCTGGCTGTTCCGACAGCCTGGGGTTGAAAAGTCAGACTCGTCGCTGATAGCTGTGCGGCGGACAAGACCCCTCCGTCTTCCAACAACTGGGCAGACAAAGCAGCGTAAGAAACATTCTGAACCGACGTTCCCTGGCCAATGGCAATTGACGCGGCAGCGCCGGCCGCCTGCCCCATGATCATGTAAGTTGGCTCTATCCGTAACGAAGCATAAGCTATATGAGACGCCGACACCTCCACGCTGACAAGGAGGTTGGTGACCTGCGCAGCCTGCGGAGTTAAGATCCGATAGGGAATGAGATATTGGGGTATTGACGGATTTACGTACGGTGATGGCTCGTATGCGACGGAACCGTTCAGGTTGAAAGCGTGAACGGGATGGCTGTCGATGTTGTATCCGCCGACGCCGATGGAATCGGAAATGGTGGTGCGGTTTTCAAGGTCGTTCAAAGTGATCACGTACTGACCGATCATTCGGCGCGCTTCCCGCACGTAGATTTGATACGGCCACCCGCCATTGTCGGTGAACTCATCTCTGCATAAGCCCAGGTTCCGCAATGTTGCCTGAAGGGACTGCGGGACGCTCGGGTCGTTGGCGAGGTAGTAGAGAAGCGCCTTCATGTAACGCGTTTGCTCGGCTTCAACGTTTTGGCGCACCCCCGAGCCGCCGTCAGGGTAGGCGAAACTCTCACCGACTTCATCCGTACCGAGAGCAGGTAAGCTGGAGCCGTTGTTCAGGTCCATTTTGGCGTTCGGCAAACCAAGGTAAAGGAAGAAATCACTAAAGGTCATCGACGGCGAACTGGCAAAGCGGCGCGCAAATAGAGCAAACTCCGCTGGGTCGTAGTTGCGAGGTTCGGCAAATGGGATCTGATTATTTGGATCCCAACTGAGGCAGAGGCGATAGTTGTAAGCCTGTACCGCAGTGTCAGCGGAGCCCATCGGCCCAGAAATGTTCGCCGATACATGTGGGATGAGTCCACTGGAAGGATCGCCCGGCGTGACATAGGGATCAATTGGCTTGGGCGCGATCGAAGCAGATGCACCAACCCCCGCCACTTGTTCGTTGTACTGTGCAGAGGATTCGCGGCCGACCGTGTAGTGCACCCCGGTAGCGGCCATCAAGTCTCCTGTGTAACTGGCGTCAATGTATTCCGTTGCTCGGTAGGTGACTCCATCACCTGCCGTCAAGCTGGAAATGGTCGTGCCGCTCATGGTCGCGGCCTCGAGCTCAGCGCCCAGCCTGAGAGAGATGCTGGGATAGTTTTCGAGCATGGTATTAAACACTGCTTCTGCCACATGAGGTTCGAAGTAGTGTCCGCCGACGGTGATAGCAGCCCCATTGTAGTAGTTATTGATCTGTTGAAAGAACTGGGTGGTAATGCCGCCAAAATTCTCATTGGGGTACTGATCGGTTCCACCAAGCCCGTTGGACATCATGCCACCAATGTGCCGACTGGGCTCCAGCAGAATTACCTGCCTGCCAAGTCTCGCGGCTTCGATTGCCGCAACTATTCCCGACGGCGTTGCACCGTAAATCACTACGTCTGCTGAGAGAGTGGAGGTTGAGCTTGCGGCTGAGAGGTTCGACTGGAGCGTCGCGATGCTGCGGGGAGCAATCTCGGTGGCGATGTCAGGATCCACCTGGGATGGAGGTTCGACACCAACGATGTTCCCGTAACCGCCTGCGTTGGAGTTGTTTGGGCCAATCTTGGCCCTCCGCATTTGAGATGGTAGCCGCACTTCGTTCAGCGAGGCGAGACTTACAGAAGACGCAAGACTGCAATTCTGGTTACCGACGACAGATGTCACTTGGATAGTGCTCTCAGCCAGCATGTTAGAAGACAACAACGAAACAATGAAAAACAAATTAGAAGCAACGAAAGTCCGCAGAGCAAATGTGTGGACCAGGTCAGCTTTTCGGCGGTGTTCAAAGCATGGATTGGTCTGGTCGGCATTGCGAGGATCCTCATCATGAGTTACTTTGGACTTATTGCAGCCCCTGTTGCTTAACAAGCGTGACAATCCACACCGAATCGAACTCCGATTACCCCATCCCGCCGTTCTTGTGTTCTTCATATCCCATTTCACTGCCTGATTGTGGACGTTTGCGCGTGAGGTCATGTGAATTCCCTTCCAGTAGGAGTCAACAGGGTTATCGGCTAGAATTCACGGATCGTAGAGGGGATAGATAGTGTCCGGATCAATGCCTGTGATGTAACTCACATTAGGGAAACTCTGCACAAGTCCCCACCCTGCGCTCTGCTTGGATAAGATGATAAGTAGAGGGTGAGGGCGATGCGGCAACAAACACTGGCGTCACTATCGAGTTTTGAGAAGTTTGGTCGCAAGGGTAAGCGGGAGCTTTTTCTGGACCAGATGGAGCAAGTGGTGCCGTGGTCGGAGTTATTGGCGCTGGTGGAGCCTCATTACCCCAAGGCGGGCAACGGACGGCAACCGGTGGGCCTCGCGATCATGTTGCGGACTTATTTCCTGCAACAGTGGTTCAACCTCTCCGATCCCGGCATGGAAGAAGCCTTCTATGACTCCGCTGCGCTGCGGCGGTTTGCCGGAGTTGATCTGGGTATGGCTGCGGCGCCGGACGAGACCACGATTCTGCGCTTCCGCCACATACTGGAGCAGCACGAGCTATGCGGCCAGATGCTCGACGCGGTAAATCTTTACCTGGACAGCAAGGGCATCCGCATCTCGACCGGAACCATCGTGGATGCGACGATTATCAACGCGCCGAGTTCGACGAAGAACTCGACCAAGGAGCGCGATCCTGAGATGCACCAAACCAGGAAAGGGCAGCAGTGGTACTTCGGGGCCAAGGCGCATATTGGCGTGGATAGCAAGGAAACAGTGGTTCATTCCGTGATCACGACCGCGGCCAGCGTGGCCGACGCGCATATGTTGCCTGACTTGCTGCATGGCAAGGAGAAGAAGGTGTGGGGCGACGCGGGTTATCAAGGGCAGACCGAGGCGATTCACGAAGCCGCGCCGGATGCGCAGGACATGACCAACCGCCGCACCAAGTTCAAGAACCATGTGGACGAAGATGGCAAGCGCAAGTACGAATCATGAAACCACCCAAGCACCGAATCTCGTTCAACGAACTCACTGACACCGACTTCGAGGGAAATAGGGGGAAATAGGGGGACATGATCACTACTGTCCGGTTCGTTTTGTGAGGGGTGGCGCAACGTAGAGTATTGAGTGGGGTTTCCGAGGATTCGGGGGTGTCCACGATTTGAAACAGGCGACATGCCTTTACGCTGCTTTCGGGTTTCAGCGACCCGGAGGATGGCATGAACATAGGCAAGGCGCTGTTTGCGCAGGTGATGGAGTTTGTGCCGTGGAAGAGCTTCGGACGTAGTATCGCGAAGCATCAGGGCGATAGCGGAGTGCGCACGCTTAGCTGTGCGGACCTGTTTCGAGTTTTGGCGTTTTCCCAACTCACGGGGCGCGAGTCGCTGCGTGACATCGAGGCTTGCCTGGCAGCCAATCGGTCCAAGCTGTTCCACATGGGCTTGGCTCAGTCGCCCGCTCGATCCACGCTGGCCGATGC